>OLKW01000132.1_pt1 | contig 151675 bp, 126 predicted proteins | sample 1604351 | NCBI WGS metagenome assembly OLKW01 (sample SAMEA104055714, study PRJEB20765) | soil metagenome | isolation source: soil
AAAAGCAAAGTCTGATGCCGACGCCAAAGCAGCCGCAGATGCAAAGGCAAAAGCCGATGCGGATGCGAAATCAAAAGCCGACGCAGATGCCGCAGCAAAGAAAAAAGCAGATGCTGATGCCGCTGCTGCCGCAAAAGCAAAGTCTGATGCAGATGCAAAAACAGCCGCAGATGCAAAGGCAAAAGCTGATGCGGATGCAAAATTAAAAGCGGATGCAGATGCTGCTGCGAAGAAAAAAGTTGCTGATGAAGCTGCCGCTGTCGCTGCAAAAAAGAAAGCGGAAGAAGATGCCAAAAATAAATCAACTGCCGAAATAGAAGCAAAATTTAAGGATGCGGTCAAGCGTGGCGATGAAGGATTTAAAAAGAAAGATTGGCAAAATGCACGTAATGCCTATATAGAAGCACTTGGTTATAAACCAAAGGAAGCACATCCTCAAAAACAAATAGAAGCAATTGACGCTGCAATTAAAGCGGAAGCTGATGCAAAAACCAAGGCCGATGGAGATGCAGTTGCTAAGAAAAAAGCAGCAGATGATGCCGCCGCCGCAAAAGCCAAGGCAGATGCCGATGCTAAAGCTGCTGCCGACGCAAAGGCTAAAGCGGATGCAGAAGCAAAAAATAAATCAGATGCAGATGCCGCAGCAAAGAAAAAAGCCGATGATGAAGCTGCTGCCAAAAAGAAAGCCGAGGAAGATTTAAAAAATAAATCAAAGAGCGAACTGGAAGCTAAATACAAAGATGCAATTACTCGCGGCGATGCCGGATTTAAGAAGAAAGATTGGGAAAATTCGCGTACCGCTTATACAGAGGCGATGAACTACAAGGAAAATGATAAATACGCCCAAGAGCAGATAAAAAAAATTGAAGATGCCCAAAAAAATGATTTAGACGCAAAGGCTAAAGCAGATGCGGATGCAAAAAATAAATCAGATGCAGATGCCGCTGCAAAGAAAAAAGCTGCCGATGATGCTGCGACAAAAGCTAAAGCTAATGCAGATGCAAAAGCTGCTGCCGACGCAAAAGTCAAAGCGGATGCAGAAGCTAAACGTAAAGCAGAAGAGGATAAAAAATTAAAAAATACTCCGGTTTTAAGTGCAGCTGATGTCAATTATAAAGCGGCTATTGTTCGCGGTGATAACGACATGAAATTTAAAAAATACAAAGAAGCTGCTGATGCATATTCTGAAGCACTTACTTACAAACCGGGCGATACGTATGCCACCACTAAATTAGCGGAGGCGCAAAAAAAAATATCATCGGATGATAATACACAGGTTGTAAAAAAGGAACCTAACCCACTAACATTAAAATATCCGCAAGGTGTTACCGAAGAAACAATTATTGGAACGGGTGTAGTAGAGATTCGCCGCACGGTTGTAAAAGGAGATGACGCTTGGGTGTATGTAATGAAAAAATTTAACTGGGGCGGAGTGGTTTATAAAAAAGACGACGAAATTGTAACTCAGTCGGTTTGGGATAGTGAAACAAGATAATTTTTATGGATTTTTTTTCTTCTTACATCTTTAAATAAAAATCATGAACACAAAAATAAATCTTTCGGTAGTTGCACTACTTTTTGCATGCGGCTTATTTGCACAAAAACCGGCTGAGGTCAGCGTTAAATTACGTGACGGAAGTAATGTTTCGGGAACCGCAGCTTTGCCCGACATAGCGCTTGTTACTGATTACGGTAAACTTTTAATCCCCTTAAAAAATGTAATTTCTATAAAGGTTGGTATCCCAACAGATAAAGCTATCAGCGAAAAAGCTGTTTCGTTTTTAAAACAATTAAGCAGCACTAGCGAAGACGCAAAAAAAGGTGCTTACGAAGAACTGGTAAAACTAGGTGTAAAAGCTATTCCTTCAATAGATAATTTTATCAACGACCCAAAAAATCAAAATGAATACTCGGGCGAGTTTACTCCGGATAATGCTTTAAACGATTTGCGTTCTTCAAGCGGTGTAGATGCAAATACTTCCGCAAAAGATGAGGTCAGCATAGATAACGGGTATTTGATGGGAGGCGTTTTTGAATTTACTAAACTCGATGTAAAAACCGAGTACGGAAATCTTTCTATACCCAAAGAAAAAATAAAAAGCATTGATGTTACCTACATCAGCGAAAGTGGTTCAAATGAAATGAGTTTTAAATTATTGGGCTCTAAAAATATCAGTGCTAATCAAGCGGGTGGTTGGTTAAAGACAGGTATTTTGCTTAAAAACGGACAAAAATTTACTGTCATATCAAGCGGAGAAGTAACACTTGCAAGTTTATCAAATCAAAAATATCATCCCGATGGAAGTTATGAATCTGCTACCGGAGAGAAATATCCTAGCACGTCTGCCACTACAGAAGAAAGCGGGACAAACACCTATCCTTCATACGGAAATGTTATTTATAAAATAGGAGAGACATCTACTTCTACTTTAAAAGCGGGTGCTAAATTAAACGGCACTGCGGTTGGTTCGGGTATGTTATACATTGCCATTTACGAAACTGTTTACAATGCGGCTAATAGCGGTTCTTACAGTGTAAAAATTATTCTGAAATAATAAAAGAGAGCAGGAGGGAAGCGCGTGGCTGATATCATTAAATTATTACCCGAAAATATTGCCAATCAAATTGCGGCGGGCGAAGTTGTGCAACGACCTGCCTCTGCCGTGAAAGAATTATTAGAGAATGCAATCGATTCGGGTGCCACACAAATTTCTTTAATTATTAAAGAAGGCGGTAAATCGCTTATTCAAGTTATTGATAACGGTAAAGGCATGAGCGAAACAGACGCGCGACTTTGTTTTGAACGTCACGCTACATCTAAAATTTCTACGGTAGATGATTTGTTTGCCATTACAACTAAAGGTTTTCGCGGAGAAGCGATGGCTGCTATTGCTTCTGTTACACAAGTTGAACTGAAAACAAAAACTCCGGAAGTATCAACCGGTACATGTATCATCATGGAAGGCGGAAATTTTGTAAGTCAGGAACCGTGTCAGGCTGCACAAGGAACCTCCGTCAGCATTAAAAATTTATTTTTCAATGTACCTGCCCGCAGAAATTTTTTGAAAGATGATAACGTTGAGTTCCGGCACATCATTGATGAATTTGAACGAGTAGCGCTTGCACATCCCGAAATTTCTTTCAAATTACACAGTAACGCAAACGAACTTTATAATTTGCCACAGGCAAGTTTAATAAACCGTATCACGGGTCTATTAGGAAATTCTTTAAAGGATAAACTGGTAACTGTAAATGAGCAATCGCCTAATATCACAATACGAGGTTATGTAGGAACACCCGTCTCTGCAAAAAAAAGAAGAGGCTCGCAATATTTTTTTGTAAACAATCGCTTTATAAAAAACGGCTATTTACATCATGCAGTAATGGGCGCATACGACCAACTTATTCCTTCAGATGAATTTCCTGCTTACTTTTTATTTATTGAAGTCCCGCCAAACACTATCGATGTAAATATACATCCTACAAAAACGGAAGTAAAATTTGAAGATGAAAAAAACCTGTATGCTATTTTAAAAACTTCTGTAAAACGTGCTTTAGGAAAAAATAATTTAGCACCTTCTATCGATTTTGATGTGGAGCAGATTATAGAATTTAATTACGGAACGAAAACCGATGTTAAAACTCCGCAAATACAAATAAATCCTAATTACAATCCTTTTTCAGATAAAAAATCAAACGGAGAAAATTTTGATAAAAAATCGATTGCTAACTCAAACTGGCAATCACTTTATCAGGATTATTTAAAACCCGATAGCGAAAGTTCTTTGCCACAACAAGGAGAAAATTTATTTCATGAAGAGCCCGTTCATTTTGTAGTGCCTGATAAATTTTTTCAGATACAATCAAAATATATTGCGGCTGTGTATGACGATGGTATTTTATTGATCGATCAACAACGTGCACACGAACGTATTTTATACGAACATTATAAAAAATCATTCCAACAACATTTGCCTTCCCAGCAAGAACTTTTTCCGCAGACTATTGAATTATCTTCTGCTGATATGCTTTTGCTGAATGAATTGAATGAAGATTTAAAAAAATTAGGATTTGATATTGTCCTTTTTGGAAAAGATACAGTTGTTATTCAAGGTATTCCTGCCGATTTAAGTTCGCTGAACAGTGCGGAAGTACTAAGCGGTTTACTTGAGAATTACAAACTCAATAACTTAGATGTTAAGTTAGATAAGAGCGAAAATATTTGTCGCTCACTGGCAAAGAACACCTGTATTAAATACGGTAAAGAATTACAACCGGAAGAAATGAGATTATTAATGGAGCATTTATTTGCCTGCGAGAACCATTCTTTCAATCCCACCGGCAAAGTTGTGTACACGCAAATTAGCATTCATGAAATTGATAAACTTTTTAAAAGAAACTAATGTTTAACCAAAGAGGCGGCGGTTTCGGAGCACTTCCAACCGTAACAAAAAATCTACTCATTATCAATGTTCTGATGTTCGGAGCTACTTTTTTATTGGAGAAACAAGGAATCGATTTAACCGAAAAACTCGGACTGCATTATTATAAAGCCTCCTTATTTAAACCCTACCAGTTTATTACGTATTTATTTATGCACGGTAGTTTTATGCATTTGTTCTTTAATATGTTTGCCGTATACATGTTTGGCTCTGTTCTTGAAAATGCATGGGGGCCCAAACGTTTTTTAATTTATTATATATTTACCGGCTTAGGCGCAGCGCTTACTCAATACGTTGTTTTTTATTTTCAGATAGCCCCTAATTTAGCGCAATTCCAAGCACTTCTTGAGCAGACAAAAAATTATGCCGAGCAAACGCAAATAATTGAATATAGAAATGCTTTTTTAAACTCACCCGGTTTTACAGTTGTGGGTGCTTCGGGTTCTTTGTTTGGATTACTTATTGCGTTCGGAATTATGTTTCCAAATGCTGAGTTAATGATGTTGTTTTTACCCATCCCTATTAAAGCTAAATATTTTGTGGCTATTTACGGCGCCATAGAATTATTTTCAGGAATAGCCAATACCGCCAGCGATAATGTGGCACACTTTGCTCACTTGGGTGGTATGTTCTTCGGTTTTATTTTACTGATGATCTGGCGTAAAAAAAGACATGTTTAAATTACCTCTTTCGTATTACATCCTTCTATCTTTCAAAAATAGAACGCTGATAACGCTGTCCCGATAGCTATCGGGAGTTATAATTAAATAAGATTTTTTTAAATCGGCCTGATAAGGATAATATTTTTTTTAATAATTCTTGTCCGTTATTATCTGTGTTCATCATGTTTATCTGCGTCATCTGCGTTGCATTGTATTTGGTGGCGCTTCTTTTATCTTCCAAAAACTAAAATTGGTCTAAAACTTATAAGCCCTAGCTTTTTGCTTATTAACTTGCGTTGTCTTACTAAAAAATTTAAGTATGAACAAAATTGTACTACTTTTCATTTTCCTTTTTTCATTGCTTGCTTTATCAGCGCGCGAATTTAATGATGCTATAAATAAACAAGCCGGGCAAACAAACAGGGTAAATAACGATGATGTATCTTTTGAATTTCCTCATTTTATTTTCTCGCACACAAATACAGTAATAACCATAAAGTTTAAAGACCCCAATCATCCAAAACTTACGGCAAATAATAACAAACTTAATTTTATAGTAAACGGAGACGACCAATTAGTGGAGTTTGATAAAAATGGTGTGGGTACAGTTTCCTGCACTTTCAAGGGAAACAATAAATTAGCGGTTTTATTTGAAGATATAACGTACAATATGCAAATGCCCGTTATTTCAATCTGGTATATGATTTTGCCTTTGGGCGGACTACTTTTGTTTTTAATTTATAAAATAATTTTCAGTAAGCAAGGTCTGAGTATCTCTAAAAAAGAAATTACAGAAAGGAAAATAAATTCTTCAGAAAAATCTAATTTAAGAGTTGTAAGCCGAAAAGAAGAGGAAGAAGAAATTTTGGTGTAGAAGAGAAGTGCAGGCACAAATTGCACGAATTTCCAATTATTTTTTTAAATAAAATTAGTGAAATTAGTGTCAAAAACTTTTATGAATCTTAATCACCTGCGGTATCAATAACTCTTTTTCATTATTTTCAATTACCCAATCGGCTTGATTTATTTTTTCTTCATTAGGTAATTGTCTTGCTATAATTTTTGCAATTTCTTCCTTACTTAAACCATCGCGCTTTTTTATACGCTCGTTACGCAATTTAGCGTCAGAGGTAACGAGCAGTAATTTATCAACTTTTTTAAGTAAACCTGCTTCAATAAGTAAAGCCGATTCTTTTACAATATACTTGTCGGCAGCATGAAGTTTTTTAAAGTCCTCAAAATCTTTACCAACAGCAGGGTGAATAATGGCGTTTAGTTTTTCGAGTAAATTTTTATCTGAAAATATTTTTGAACTGATGTACTTTTTATTGAGTGCAGTTTTACTTTCGTAAGCCCCTTTACCCAATAAATCTTCTACCTGTTTTTTTATTTCTGATTTAAAATAAAGTTTTTTTGCCCGCTCATCAGAATTATAAACGGAAACACCAAGCGTTTTAAAAATGCCCGCAATAATACTTTTTCCGCTTCCTATACCGCCTGTTAACCCTACTACTCTCATTTTTTTGGATTAAATAATGAAAAATGTTTTTCGCGAACTTTCTTAAGCGGCGACTTTAAAATAAAATTTTCTTTGATGCCGTTTTTACTTTCAATCTCAATTTCCAGTTCCATAAAAAGATTCATTTTAGCAGGGCTCTTTAGTTTGAGTAAATAATCACTTGTGTAAAACGGAGAAATAGCTCCGGTACTATTTTTTAATTCCTTTTTTTCTTTAAAGAGAGCCGAATCTTTGCTTCTTCCAACAACCGTTGAATCATTTTTTATTTCAAGATGAATAAACTTGCAAGTGTATTCTCTGGTTGAAATGCCTTTGCCGTATAGCCGGTAACCTATTCTCGATTTTTTTTTATCTCTCACAAAAATAAAAGGAGGCACCACAAAAGTTCTTTTTTTTCTTTCAATTAAAATCATACACTGTATAGAATCTTTATTGGTATCTGCATGTTTTGATTCTATTGGGGTAATATGCTGAAAGGATAACCTGTTGGTGCTTATGAAACAAGATGAAAATAATAATGAAATAAGTAAAACTACTATTTTGTTGGAAAAATTTAAAGCTGACAATTTTAGATTTTAAATGGAAAATACAGAACTGATTTTAGTAAATTTATAACTATTTTATTCTTTCAACGTTCATAACAACCGCTTCTCCGCTGGTGACAACCAAGCCTGAAGTTTTATCTTTAATAAGGGTTTCTATTATTGCGCGATTTTTGTCTTTTAGCACTTCTTTCACTACAAATTCTGCCACGTAATCAATATCCACATACATGGGTTTTAAAAAACTTAGTGATTGTTTTAGGTAAATAGTGCCTTCTCCTGGAAATAAAGTCCCGAAAACCTTCGAAAACAGCGATGCACCCAGCATTCCGTGCATAATGGGTTTCTTAAAAAAGGTCTTGGCGGCATAGGCGGGGTCTAAATGGACAGGGTTTTTATCGCCTGTAACCTGTGCAAAAGCTGCCACATCGGCTTGTGTAAACTTAAAATCGTGGTTAAAAGTTTGTCCGTTCTCTATCATAACATGAATTTGGTGTAACAAATGTAAAATTTTCTGCTAACATAGGCTAAACCCTGACAAAATTTCAACCGAAGCAAAATGGCAACAAATTTGACGTATTTTTGTCGCCCGAAAGGATGAACCCTATGGAGCAACCTAACCTTAAATAATGAACATGAGCAAAGACATGGTAGAAGAGCAAGAAACAACAAATGGTGAAGAGAAAGCAGTTACTAACGAACAGGAAACGACTAAAAGCGAAGAACAGAAAGTTGAGATTACACCTGAGCAAAAAATAGCTGAACTAAACGATAAATACCTGCGCCTGTATGCTGAGTTTGATAATTTTAGAAAACGCAGTATGCGCGAGCGTGTTGAGTATTTAAAATTTGCAGGAGAAGAAATATTTAAAGATATTTTACCTGTAGTTGATGATTTTGCGCGCGGATTAAAAGCTGCAGAAAATCTTACGGATGTAAAAGCTGTAAATGAGGGCGTACAATTAGTTTATAATAAATTGCAACATATATTAAAGCAAAAAGGTATTGAGTTTATGGATACCAAAGGAAAAGATTTTGATCCCGAAACAATGGAAGCTATTACAAATATCCCTGCGCCAACACCCGATTTAAAAGGAAAAGTAGTTGATGAAGTAGAAAAAGGATATTTGCTGAACGGAAAAGTAATACGTTACGCGAAGGTAGTAGTTGGAAGTTAGAAGCAAGAATTAAGAAGCAAGAACCAAGAGATGGCAAAAAGAGATTATTACGAAATATTAGGTATTGCACGCAGCGCATCTGAAGACGAGATAAAAAAAGCGTATCGTAAGATGGCTATTAAATATCATCCCGATAAAAATCCGGGTAACAAAGCGGCCGAAGAAAGTTTTAAAGAAGCCGCTGAAGCTTACGAGGTTTTAAGTGATACAAGCAAGCGCCAGAAATATAATCAATACGGACATGCAGCTAATGCTTCTTCCGCATCGGGTGCAGGAGGAGGATACAGCGGCGGTGGCGGTATGAACATGGATGATATCTTCTCTCAGTTTGGCGATATTTTTGGAGGTGGTGGTTTTGGCGGAGGCAGCTCGCGCGGAAGATCTGTAAACCGCGGCAGCAACATACGTGTTAATTTAAAATTAAACCTGCATGAAATTGCTCACGGCGTTGAGAAAAAAATAAAAGTAACTAAACATATTGCCTGTAAAACCTGTAACGGCAGCGGCGCTAAAGGCAGTGCTACAGAAACATGTAAAATGTGCCAGGGACAAGGCGTCTATACCCAAATGCGACAAACCATTTTGGGAATGATGCAAACACAAACTACATGCAGCGCTTGCGGCGGACAAGGAAAAATTATCAAAGAAAAATGCAGCACTTGTCACGGTGATGGAATTGTAAAAGGAGAAGAAGTAATTACCATTAACATGCCTGCCGGTGTTGCCGATGGCATGCAACTTTCTATGAATGGAAAAGGTAACGCTGCTCCGCGCGGAGGAGTTAACGGCGATTTACTGATTGTGGTTGAAGAAGAAGAACACGAAACGTTGAAGCGCGACGGGCATAATTTATTTTACGAATGCTACGTAAATTTTGCTGATGCTGCTTTAGGAATATCAGTAGAAGTGCCAACCGTTGACGGCAAAGCAAAAATTAAAGTTGACCCCGGTACACAAAGCGGAAAAGTATTGCGACTAAAAGGAAAAGGGTTGCCAGATGTAAACTACGCACATCATAAAGGAGATTTACTGGTAAATATAAACGTGTGGACTCCCCAAAGCTTAAGTACTGAAGAGAAAAAAGTAATGGAAGATTTACGTAAATCAAAAAATTTTCATCCCAACCCGGGCAAAAACAACAAAACTTTTTTTGAAAGGATGAAGGAGTATTTTGATTAATTTTTCTTTACCGAATTAATCAATCAGTGAGATTTACGCGTTCAAATTTTTATTTAACCTTCGCAAAGTTTTTTCTATATAAATTTCAGTAGGAAAAAGATTTTGCTGTATTTTTTTTGCATACTGAATGCTGTCAAGTATTTCTTTTTGTTTTTCTTCAACTAATTTTTTTTGTTCTTCCGTAATCGCTTTTTGATTTTCAACTTGTTTTTTTTGTTCGCTTATAATCCGGTTTGCTTTTTTGCTTTGATTTAAATTTCGGTAAATAAAAAACAATAATCCGCATAATAAAACGGCTCCAATAATAAATCCGTTGCGTACCAATTTCTGCTGATTAAGTTCTGCTTCCTTCTGTATTTTTTCTGCTTTGTAAATTATATCTTTTTTTAGTTGTTCTGTCTTCAGTTCTTCTTCTTTTGCTTTATACTCCTGCGAAGCAAATTTTTTCATGCTTTCTCTGTTGCCAACGCTGTCTCTCATTTCTATATAGAGGTTGTGCATTTTTAAAGCGCCTTTGTAATTATTGGTCTTGTTGTACACCCGGTATAAAAGTTCTGCCGTAATTTCAATGGTATTAGGTGTATTACTTTCTTTGGCACTGGCAAATGATGCTTCTGCATATTTTCTTGCTTTTGGCATATCATTCATTCCAAAGTATAAATCGCCGATACTATGCAGACATTCAGCCAATAATGTTTTTTCTTCTATTTCATTCGAAATTTTTTCTGATTGAAATAAATAATCAAGGGCTTTTTTATTTTCTTTTTTTACCATGTAAATCTGACCCATCCCATTAAAACAAAAAGCCTGTTTACTTTTATCGCCTAACTCTTCGGCAATAGTCATTGTTTGCTCAAAATAATCTAAAGCTTTTGCTAATTCGCCCATGCTGCGATAAGCATCACCAATAGAACTTAAACAAGAGGAGATGCGCGTTTTATCTCCTATTTCTCTTGCAAGTGCTACCGACTGTTGGAAATATTCTAATCCTTTTGTCAAATCTCCCTGTATACGATAAATTTCGCCCATGTTATTTAAGCAAAAAGCAGTCATATTTTTATCTTCCGTTTGACGAGATATAGTTAAAGTTTGTTGAAAATAATCGAGCGCCTTACTGTAATCATCTTGCAAACGGTACACATCTCCAATAGAACTTAGTGCGGATGCAATGCGATTTTTATCGCCTGTTTGTTGTGAAATTGCCAATGACTGTTGAAAATAATAAAGCGCCTCAAAATTATCTCCCTCCAGTCGATAAACTTCTCCAATACTATTGAGACATATTGCCGACTGGTTTTTATCACCGGTTTTTGCAGCTATGTTCATGCCTTGTCTGAAATAAATAAGCGCTTGCGTATAATTACCTTGTATGCGAATTACTTTTCCGAGTGCTATCAGCGATTGAACTTGTAATTTTTTTAAATTGTATTTAGTGGCAAGATTTAATGCCAGACGCAAAGCACTATCGGCCGCATTATAATTATCTACCCAATAATAGTAATAGCCTAAACGTGAAATAGCGTCAATTTCTCCCGATTTATATTTTATAAGTTTACTTTTTTCATAGGCTTCCTGCGCAAGAATAAGATTAGGATTGTTTTTCCACTCCTGCGCTAATAAATTTAAAAAAGTAAGAGCGGTAGTATCGTCAGGAGCCTCAAGTATTTGTTTTTTTAGAGAATCAACACCCTTGTTTACTTTTACGGTATCGTGTAAGAGGCTATCGGTAAGTCGCCCCCATTTAATAGAAAGATTACTTAATTTTTTTTGTTCTTCTTTTTTACCGGAACCGCAACTAAAAAGAAAAATAGCTCCAGGTATTATAAAAAATAATACAATAAACGGACGGATAAAATTCAGTTTCCTAAGCATGCCAACCTTAAAGATAAGAAAATTTTAAACAGACTCATAAGCGTTAATTAATTTCGACAAAATAAACCCGGAAAATCTTGACTTTTTAGTATGTTCGCCCTATGAAGTATGCCTTAAGAATAAAGTTTTTACTGATATCCTACCTATTGGCTCTTTTTGTCTTTACGGATGCCCGTATTTTGTTTTTTTTATTTCATAAAAGCAGATTAGGGGGTATTGATGCGACCGGTTTTTTTGCCTCACTTTTTTATGGATTACGTTTTGATATAGTTGCCATAACCTATGTTAACGCACTGTTTATTTTTCTCGTTGCATTCCCTTTTTCCTTTTTTCACAATAAATTTTTTAGAATTACGCTTAAAACGATTTTTATTGTTACCAATAGTGTAGCGCTTTTAGCCAATATGGTTGATATGGCTTATTTCTCTTATACGTTACGACGAAGCACAGCCGATGCAATTAGTTTTTTTATTGAAAAAAATGATGCAGGCACTTTGCTTCCTGTTTTTTTAATGGATTTCTGGTATCTCGTCGTGCTATTTTTATTCTATATTTTTGCTTTAATCTGGCTGTATAAAATTATTGAGAAAAAGTTTTTAGCTCCTTATTTAAATGAAGAGAATAGTGCAAAAAAAATTTGGCTCAAATCTGTTTACTTTGTTTTAATACTTAGTACTTCCGTGCTTTGTTTCAGGGGCGGCACCCAACTTATTCCGCTCAGCATTATTGATGCCGGCTCTTGCGTAAAACCACCATATATTCCTTTGGTTCTTAACACGCCTTTTTGTTTAATTAAATCGGGAGAGCTATATACACTTGAAGAAAAAAATTACATGAGCGAAGCAGAAGCAGAAAAGCTTTTTAATCCCGAAAAAAAATATTCGTTTGATGAAGCATCTTTTAAAAATTACAATGTGGTTGTTATTATTGTAGAGAGCCTCTCCAAAGAGTACACCAAATTGAGTAAACGAGGCAGTCACACTCCCTTTCTCGATTCGCTGATGGATAATAGTCTTGTTTATACAAACGCTTTCTCCAATGGCAAACGTTCTATAGAGGGTATTCCGGCTGTTTTGGCTTCGTTGCCTTCTTTTCAGTATGATTACATCAGTACGGCTTATTGTAATAATGAAATTATGAGTCTGGCAAGTGTACTCAAAACAAAAGGCTATTTTTCTTCTTTTTTTCATGGTGGTACAAACGGCACCATGAATTTTAACGGGTTTTGTGCCACGGCAGGTTTCGATAAATATTTTGGCAGGAAAGAATACAATAACGAAAAAGATTATGATGGCGACTGGGGAATTTGGGACGAACCCTTTTTACAACGAATGGCGCAAGAATTAGATAAACAAAAGGAGCCATTTATTTCGGCTGTTTTTACACTTAATTCCCATCATCCGTATGAAATCCCTGAAATTTATAAAGATAAATTTCCTGAAGGAAAACTTCCTATTCATAAATGTATCAGCTATGCTGATTATAGTATTAAACGTTTTTTTGAAGCTGCTCAAAAGCAGAAATGGTTTAAAAATACTTTGTTCGTTATTACCGGCGACCATACCGGTATTTCAGAAGATGATATTTATTCTAATCCCTATGGCTGTTACCAAATCCCTCTTTTTTTCTATTTGCCTGATAATTCTTTAAAAGCAACAGATTCCAACGTGGCACAACAAACAGATGTTATGCCAACGGTACTTAGTCTCTTAAAATACAATAAACTCTTTTTCTCTTTTGGCTCTAACCTGCTTGATACTACACAAACAGCTCAGCGTTTTGCTACTAACTATTACAATATTACTTATCAGTACTTATCTAATGAAAATTTGCTGGAGTTTAACGACTATAAAGCGGTTACTTTATTTAATTACCGTAAAGATACAGCTCTTACTACTAATATAATTGATGAAAACAAGAACCTTACCAATGAAATGGTGAAAAGAGCCAAAGCTTTCATACAACAATATAATAACAGGGTTATTCACAATCGTACGTCTGTAAAATAGACTTTAGTGCCTCATCCGCCTTTCAGGCACCTTCTCCAAAGGAGAAGGAACCCAGGATTATGTTTTTAATAAGGAACTTTATAAACAATCTTACGTAAATAATCCTAAGAAAGAAGTTTACTCACTCTGCATTATTACCTTAAATTTGTTCTCATGATTTTATTATCTGTACAAAATGTAACCAAGCGTTATGCAAACCATGTGGCTTTAAACAAGGTTAGTATCGATGTACCTGAGCAGTCAATTTTTGGTTTATTAGGCCCCAATGGGGCAGGAAAAACTTCTCTCATTCGCATCATCAACCAAATTACCGGTACTGATGAAGGAGAAATTTTATTAAACGGCAAGAAACTTAGTCAGGAAGATATTTCTCATATCGGATATTTACCGGAAGAGCGTGGATTATACAAAAAAATGAAAGTGGGTGAGCAGGCACTTTATTTTGCGCGGCTAAAGGGCATGAGTAAAGCAGACGCAATGAAAGAATTAAAGATTTGGTTTGAAAAATTTGAAATGGGCGGCTGGTGGAATAAAAAAATTGAAGAACTCAGCAAGGGCATGCAGCAAAAAGTACAATTTATTGTGACTGTAATTCATAAACCCAAACTGTTGATTTTAGATGAACCATTCAGTGGTTTTGATCCAATAAATGCGCAGCTTATACGAAACGAAATACTTGATTTACGTAAGCAAGGAACAACAGTAATTTTCTCTACGCATAATATGGGTTCGGTAGAAGAACTTTGCGATACTATTGCCCTCATCAATAAATCAGAAAAAATTTTAGACGGCTCAGTAAAAGAAATTCGTCAAGCATACCGATCAAATATTTACGATGTAAATTTTAAGGGGAATTTAATTGCTTTTACCAATGCTATGTGGGCAGGAGGAGAGTTGTTGGAAAAATACAGCGAAGGAGATGTACACGATGTGCGAATAAAATTGTTGGGCAACAATAAGCCTAACGATTTATTAAAAGCTATTATTAGTCTGGCAGAAATAAATTCTTTTAAAGAAGTAGTGCCCAGTATGAACGATATTTTTATTGCAAAAGTGAATGAACAACAGGTAGTGGGAACTCAATCTAATTATACGGAGTAGAAACAAGAATTAAGAAGCAAGAATCAAGATGAACAAGGTATTTTTAATTATCTGGCGCGAGTATTTTGAGCGGGTACGCAAAAAAAGTTTTTTACTGATGTCAATACTCGGCCCTGTACTTATTGCCGGAGGCTTTGGCTTAATGGTATGGCTGGGTAATGCCGATAAAACAGAACAAAAAGTTTTAGTGATAGATGCATCACAGGCATTTTATAAAACATTACCCGATAATGATTTTATACGTTTCTATTATCCTGATACAAAGCTAAACGACGCCATTAAGGATTTTTACAAAACAGATTATACCTGTATTTTATATGTGCCGTATAACATTGCACAGGGAAATAACACATCTGTCCAGTTATTTTATAAAAAATCGCCTGGCTTTGCCGTTACGCAATATTTAAGAGATGTAATGCAAAACAAATTGTACGAATTTAAATTAGCCGCAAACAATATCAATCCAAGCATTATAAAAAGCGCACGACAAAAAATAAATATTATTAATGAAAAAATTTATGAAAACGGTAAAAGCAAGGAAAGCAAGACCGATATTTTAGTTGGCGTTGGTTTTGCCTGCGGCGTTCTTATTTTTATGTTTCTTACAATTTACGGCACGCAGGTTATGCGTAGCGTGATGGAAGAAAAAACCTCGCGCGTGGTAGAAATAATTATTTCCAGCGTTCGTCCGTTCCAGTTAATGATTGGAAAAATCCTGGGTGTTGCGTTGGTTGGTGTTACACAATTTCTTATTTGGATAGTTCTTACCACTATTTTAACAACGGTAGTTTCTACAACACTGATAAAAAATATCACTTCAGATGCAGCACTTAAAAATGCACAAATGGAAACTGTGTACAAACAAGGCAGCAATGCAAATATAAAAGACTTGCAAAAAATCGATAGCCGTATGGAAGCCATTGAAATGATTGGCGATTTAAAGGGATTGGATTTTACGGAAATTGCAATTTGTTTTTTCTTGTATTTTATCGGGGGCTATTTATTTTACAGTGCGCTCTTCGCTGCCATTGGTTCTGCGGTTGATAGCGAGGCCGACACGCAACAGTTTATGTTGCCTGTTATGCTTCCGTTGATTATTGGTTATGTTATGACGGTTAATGTAATGCAAAATCCGGAGGGTAACATTGCCTTTTGGGGTTCTATGATTCCGTTTACTTCGCCGGTTGTTATGTTAGCCAGATTACCCAACGGCGTGCCTTTTTACCAAATATGTATTTCATTGTCCTTACTTGTTGTGGGCTTTATTTTTACAGTGTGGATTGCAGGACGTATTTACCGTACCGGTATTTTAATGTATGGCAAAAAAGTAAGCTGGAAAGAAATTATTAAATGGATTAGTTACAAAGCTTAATGAGAGGTAAAAAAATATATACATTTTTATTTCTACTAAGTGCTTTTGCACTATTTGCGCAGGAGAACAAACCTAAAAAGGGGTATACCCGTTTTGTAATAGGTCCGGCTTTGTCTTTCTATAAAAATAATCCGGTTCATACATCAGATACTAAAGCTAAATCTTCTTTTTATGCGGGCGTGTTTGAAGAAATACGTATGTACAAAGATTTTTCTTTTGTTCCCGGAATAGAATATTTGTATCAGGGTTTAACATTTAATTCTTACTATTTATCGCCCGGTGTGCAGACTATATACGATAAGCATTTCAATTATAATTATACAGTAAACATGCAAGAGGCGCGCCTGAATATATTATTCAGGCAAGTACTTGGCATTGAAACCAGAAATATAATAACCGGTTATATTGAGTATGGGTATGTTTTAAGATATTTAGTTAGTTCTAAATTAAAAGTAAGCTCTAATTTAACCGGCACCGAAATGTTTTCAGGTAATGCAGATATTGCTTTTGAGCATCCGGTTATTAGTAATACCATGGCTTCGGGTTTAAAACTTACTGCGGGTATGCAGCATAACTTTTTTAAAACACATCGCGCCTGGTTTTTCGAGTGCTCTTTTATATATTCTTTATCAAGGTTTGTTGTCCAGAATTCGTTTGCTCCGGCGTCTCTCTATGTAGAGGGCTCTTTTTTACAATTAGGACTGGGGTTTAAATTTTAAATTTGTGGGCGTTCCCCGCTTTATGGATTTGCCCAATTATTAAAATTATTCGCGGGTCGAGCTTGGAGTTTATCCCGATGCATATCGGGACTGCAAGTCCTCGCCTTTGTGTCATTCAGAGCGCAGCGAAGAATCTCCATCGGCTCCGGGCTTTACGCTACAAATGCCTTTTCGGCATTCTGCGAAACAAAAATATACAAATCAAAATGAGCTAATCCCTAACGCAAATGCAAAAAATACATTCCCCAAAAGAATCATTATTCTGTTCAGGATTATTTTAGCAAAGTCAATTTGAGATTAAATTTTTAATTACTACCTTTAACGGTTTAGAAACTATTTTTGAAAAAGCATTTTTCTATATTATTTTGCATCGCATGTTTGTTTGGCTGTCAATTAAAGGCGCAAGACATTCATTTTTCGCAATATTTTTCTACACCCTTAACTATTTCTCCATCCAATACCGGAAACTATACCGGCGATTGGCGTGTAATGGCTAATTACCGTACGCAATGGAAAGAAATTGCAAAACCGTACAACACAGAATCTGTAGCGGCCGATAAACAGTTTTATATTCACAACGAAAAAATTTCGGGCGGCTTGTTGATTGTAAACGACAGATCGGGCGGCACTTTTCAGGTAAATAAAATTCAACTTTCAGGGGCTTATCATAAAACTTTAGGAACGAATAGTTTTCATGCGGGGATACAACCCGGTTTTACAATGAAAAGTATTGGCAATAAAGAAACTTTTCCTGATCAGTTTAACTGGAGCAGCGGAAAATTTGATGCCGGTATGGCAAATAACGAAAGCAATTTAGCATTCCGTTTAAATTATTTTGATTTGAATGTTGGAGTAGGTTACGATCATAAATTTAAAAAGACAGAAGTTTTTACTTCTTACGCTGTATTCCACATCAATAACCCCAAAGAAACTTTTTTAAGTTATAACAACATGCTAAAACCAAGGCACGTGGGTAGTTTAGGTTTAACCTGGTATGCCGCTTCAAAAATTACAATTCAACCTTCTTTATGTGTAATGGGTACAGACAAAGCCTCCGAATTTTTAATGGGGTCGCGTTTATTTTATTCTTTAGAGAACAATTATTCTATTGCTAAATCTGTTTTTTTAGGAATATATTTTCGTAAGGGATTTGCTAATCTTAACGATGCCGTTTTTGGAGTTGTGGGTATGAACTACAAACAATATTATACGGGTGTCAGTTACGACTTTACTATTTCTCAGCTAAAAACAGCATCTAATTATCGCGGTGCCCTTGAGCTATCATTTATTTATACAGGTATAAGTACACGTTTAACTAAAACAGCCATTCCTTGTGACAGGTATTAGATTTAAAAATTATATAACTATTTTTTTGTTAAGCATGTTTGCCTTTGCATTACATGGGCAGGATACTATTGATATAAAAACGCTAAAACCGGGTCAATGTAAACGTTTTGGGAATAGTGCCATAAAGCAAGGAGATTACACTGCTGCTTCCGAATATTTTTTGCAGTTTATGAAATTAAAACCAAACAATGCTAAAGTTGCATTTAAGTTGGCAGAATCGTTTCGTATCAGCAGAGATTATGCAGCGGCTCAGGAATGGTACGACAGAGCATACAAACTAAGTAATCAAAGCGACGCACTTTCTTGTTACTATTATGCGCTCATGCTTAAAATGAATGGCGATTGCGATAAAGCCAAAGTAGAGTTTGCTAAATTTAAAAAACAATCAGGTAATTACAGCGATTTAAAAAAACAGGTTAAAAATGAAATTGCAGGTTGCGATTCGTTTATTTCGTACTCAAAGTTAATTACAAAAATAAGTGTTACGCATTTAGATTCGAGTATTAATAAAATTCATGTAGAGCATTCGCCAATTATGCTTGACACAAATACGCTTTTGTATTCTTCCATCCGGACAGACAAAAAAGTTTTTACCGTTACTTCACAAACAGATACAGTGGTTGGTGCTTTCAAAAAATTCTATATTGCAAAAAAACAAAACGATAAATGGATGTATGATGGCGAGTATGATGCGCTGTTTAACAAAGAAGGATTTAACTGTGGTAACGGAACTTTTTCGGGAGACGGAAAGCGATTTTATTTTACCCGCTGCAAAAAGAACTGGAAAAATAAAATGATTTGTGGAATTTATCTCAGCAACAAAGGTGATGACGGAGTATGGTCTGAGCCTGTAGCTTTAGACAGCAAAATTAATAATCCTAAATATGCTTCAACTCAACCGGCTGTATCTATAGAGTCAGTTAAACAAAATGAAGTAGTTTATTTTGTAAGCGACAGGCCGGGTGGAAAAGGTGGCTTGGATATTTGGTTTTTTGTGTACGATTTTAAAAAGAAAATTTACAGCGAACCAAAAAATGCCGGTGGTAAAATAAATACAACATCAGACGAAATTACTCCGTATTACGATCAGGATAACCGCACTTTGTATTTCAGTTCAAACGGTTGGGCCGGACTTGGGGGATTGGATGTATTTAAATCGAATGGTGAAATGAAAAAGTTTTCTTCACCTGAAAATATTGGCGCGCCGGTAAACTCTACTAACGATGATTTGTATTATGTGGAAGGAAAAAATAAAGCGGACGGTTTTTTTGTGTCCAACCGTAAAGGAGGAGCTGCTCTGAAGAAAAACCCTACCTGTTGCGATGATATTTATTCTTTTAAACGTTTGCAATATGTAAAACTGAATATGCAAGGACAGGTGACCGACGAAAAAGGAAATCCGGTGGCCAATTCTAAAGTTTCTTTGTTTACTAAGAGTGGAGATGCAGAACCTATTTTTATTAAATCGGTTGAAACAGATGCTAAAGGAAATTACGATTTGGGTTTACAGAGTGGAAATGAGTATAAACTTGTTTTTGAAAAGGAAAAATATTTGAATGCGGCGCATGATTTCACTACAAAAAATATAATAGAATCGCAGAGCATGAACCATAATGCTACTTTGAAAGAAGTAAGCGATAAAGCCTACGTGCTTACCAATGTGCATTATGCAAGCGACAGGTACGAACTACTCGAACCATCAAAAAAAGATATTGATACTACTTTACTTGTATTTTTAAATGAAAACCCCGAAATGATTGTAGAAATAAGCTCTCATACAGATGATCAGGCAAGTGATTCGTATAATAATACGCTTTCTCAAAAACGCGCAGAGGGTGTTGTGAAATATTTAATTGGCAAGGGCATACAACCGGAAAGATTACAATCGCACGGTTACGGAGAAACAAAACCTATTGCAGATAATAAAACAGATGAAGGCCGCGCTTTAAATCGCCGCACCGAATTTAAAATATTGGGTAAACTTCCTAAGAAAGAAAAAGAGTACGAGGATAAGGAGTAGGTCAATTCTATTTGGGGTATTCATATTTAATATTCCACTGTTCAGCATAGTCTTTTAAAGTTTCCAGACCTGCTTTTTTTCTTCTCTTATCTACATTTTTTTCATCTTCAATAGGAAATAATTCATACTGTTTGGTTAATTTATTATAGTTTACTTGCGAGCCATATATCTGCGGTTTCTTTTCAGAAACAAGAACCTTGTCCAACAATAAGGCATAATCTTGCCAATCTGCTTCGTTAATTTCACACAACTCTTTTATCTTTGGCAAATATTTCTTTTGATACTTAATATCAGAATGTTGAATTATCAAAAAGGCTGTTCCGCTTCCGATTGCACCAAAAACAGATTTCTTTGGCCACCCATATTTTTTAATGATTTTCCCCAAGTCCAAAACATTATTCTTGTTCAATGTGTTTTTAATCTTCCCTAAAGAATCTATCTTAAAAGAATCTGATTTTGTGGGATTATTTCTGTACTTATTTTCATGCACTTGAATTTGTTTATAATATGCCTGATCTTTTATATGCATTTCAATAAAGCGCATAGTTACATCAGGGTATAGATATTTTTGGTGTGCTTTTCGTTCTATTTTTTGCCACATTGTTTTTTCAATTTCTCCCCATCTTTTATCTGTTAAGAGATTATAAAAATCCAGATTATTAAAATTCCAACCAATGCTATCGTTGGCACTCGCTTTATTCAAATATAAAAAGGCTGAATCTTTTTGATTTGTTATGGCATAAATACAAGCTAGGTTTAATATAGCATGATTGTCTGTTTTGTCCTTAATAATTATTTTTTTGTATTCCGAAATGGCTAAAATGTATTCTCCGTTTTCAAAATATTTGTCAGCTTTGGTTGGCTTAAGAAGAAAAACAGAATCTTTGCCAAACCGTAAAATACTATATTTAGAAGTATCATATTGTGCATTTGCCTTAAAGGATATTATTAGAAGAAAAAATGCGGTTAAAAACTTACCCATGTTGTGAAGTTAATTTAGTAATGGGAATACTTTAATACAAATAAGTCCTTGCAGCTAAATAATAATTAAGTATTTGATTTAATTGTCCTACAGTAAATGAAGTTTTGCAGGCGGCAGGATGATACGACATAATGTTTCCAATGATAGGAGTATAATAATCACCATTAGAATCTTGGTTAGTGCCGGTCCATGAACAAGCGCCACTGATGGGTGCTGGGTCAATATCGGCGGGTGTATCGCAAAGTAAATCTCCGGCGGTAGCACAATTACTTTCATTTACAAGTTCTGCGCCCGGCGCTGTATCAAACGTATGCATCAGAGAAAAGAAATGTCCGAACTCATGACTCCAGCATTTAAAATCGGTTACACAAGTGTGCGATAAAACAGCATAATCACCACCTGTTCCTGCAAAGCCTGCTACACCTGCCGGTACAATTGAACCTACAATATAAACGTTTATTACATTAGGTATTTCGTAAATAGAATGTACCTCGGGTGTTTCAAGTATTTTATCAAACGAATAATATTTGTAATTGTAAATGGTATCCTGCGAACAGATTTTAAATTTCAAACAAATACGTGCAAAATCATGGTTTACTGTATCAAGTCCGGCATTAATTTGTGTCTGTGTAATATGGGGATTATTTAAACTGTCTGTCACAATATGTATGGCTACAGATAAGGTTTTGTTTAAGCATTTTAAAGGTGCAACAGAGCCTGCGCCCTGTACGGCATGTGGCAATGATTTTATTTTTTGGATAAGTTGCGCGTCTGATTTAAAGCCACACCAGTTGGCTGTATTTGTTTGCGCGCTCAATGAAACAGCACAAATGCCTGCAAAAAATACAAGAATATTACGTTTGTAAAGCACTGCTAAGTTTCGCATAAAAAATAACCCAATAAACTTACAAATAAATTGGGTATTACGCTAAATAAAAATTAAATTTGTTTTCTACAAAAAGCATTTAGCTATTTTTATGCGAAAGAGCGCGTATTTACTTTTATTTTTCTTTCTGTTGTGTACACATACAAGTGTATTCTCTCAAATTACCGTTAAGCACCCTACCGGTTGTGCCCCATTGGTACAAGACAGCTTTACGGGGGTAATTGGCTCTACGGCTATTTTATGGAATTTTGGTGACGGAACTTCCGCTTCTATTTTAAATCCTGTACACACATACGCGGCTCCGGGTACATATACTGTTTCTTATTCGGCAACGGTTAGCGGCTCAGCTGTAAATCAAAGTTTAGTTGTAACGGTGCATGGTAAGCCTACACCCTTATTTAGTGCCACGCCCCCAACAAAAGAATGTATTCCGCTTGCTGTTACTTTTCATGATAATTCAACGGGTGGGGGAGGCGCAGCAATTACTAATTGGCAATGGGCTTATGGAGATGGCGGAGTAAACTCAACTAATTCTGCAAATCAAACTTATATCTACACGGTAGCCGGACAATTTAATGTAACGATAAAAGTTACGGATGCAAACGGGTGCGATTCTTCTTTTACTATTGCTAATTTAATTAACGTATCGCAAAAACCAACGGTTTCTCTTGTAACAAGTCCTAACCCTGCGGCAGCTTGTCTTCCTCCACTTACAGTTACATTTACCAGTACCGGAACAACAAGTCATTCTACAACAAGCCCAACACTAACTTATTTCTGGAATTTTGGAACAAGTACTTCAACGGTAGCTAATCCTCCTACACAAACTTATACCACAACGGGTGTTTTTCCTGTAAAATTTATAGTTACAGATAATAATAACTGTTCAGATTCGGTAACTAAAAATGTCATCATTCAAAATCCACATGCTTCTTTCGCTACCAACGATACGGTTTGTTTGGTTACAACGTTTACTAATACATCAACCGGTGGAAGTATTTTTCTGTGGAATTATGGTGATGGCACAACAGGTGCAACGCCAACGCATACGTACACAGCTTCCGGATTCTATCCTGTAAAACTTACAGTATTTAATGGCGCTTGTCAGGATGATACAACCATTACTGTCTATGTAGAACAACCGGCAGCTAATTTTAGTATCGCACCTACTTATATGTGCAGCCTTCCAAAAACCATTATACTTAATAATACATCTACTCCTGCAAGCGGTTCTACTTACCAATGGGGTTTCTGGGAAAGTTATACGCAGTATGTTTTTAGCCCTACAGGTTCAACACAAGCAAACCCCACATTCAGTATTACAAATATCGATACAAACAGATACAGCATTTATAATTTTGATTATAATGATTCTATTACTCTTACCATAACAACAGCACGAGGCTGTAAGGCACACTTAAAAATTTTCCCTGCCGATTCTATTTATTTGCCCACCGCACGTTACATGACGGATATATATGAGGGCTGTGTTCCGCTTACTGTACATTTTTACGACTCAAGCCGGTCACATGAACCAATAAATTATTACGAGTATAATTTTGGCGATGGAAGTGCACATTCTATTGGTACCCTAAATCCTGTGCATACTTATACAAGTACCGGGATTTATTTTCCAACACTCATCATTCATAATACAAATGGCTGTAGTGATACATCTTACGCAATTAAAATTAAAGTAGGAAAGCCGCCAAGCCCCAGTTTTAGTTTAACACCCACTCTAATTTGTATTGGAGATACAATTCATTTCACCAATTTAACTCCTGTTTCTGATTCGGCTGACAGTTGGCATTATTATGGCGACGGAAATTTTTATGCTTCTGCTTGTTATAATTCTCCCAATTCTGATTGGCCTTTTACGCATGCCACCGGTGCGCAAAGTGTAAGTCTGGTCGCGTGTTTCAGGGGTTGTTGTGATACATCAACGCAAGCAGGTGCGGTAACAGTTAAAGGCCCGCTTGCTACTTTCAGCGCTGCAATGGATTGCGATTCTCCAATGGTATATACTTTTACCGGAACTTTAAGTGATGCCCAAAACTGGACATGGGATTTTGGCGATGGCAGCACAATTCCAACTACTACTTTAACAGTTGTTGCACACACGTATACTGCCACCGGAGATTATTTAGTTTATTTAACCGCGGTTAATTCAACAACAGGTTGTAAGCCTTCTAAAGATTCTGTAAAAATTCATGTCAGAAATATTAAAGCGGATTTTTTATTTGATACGTTGTTGTGTACCGGCACAGCGCATGTTTTTAATGGTTCTCCTTCTCAAGATGTTTATTCTTTCGGAAACAATGGGTATACCTGGCTTTGGGGAGATGCTACACATCCTGATTTAACGGCAAGCGCAATTAGCACGCATAGTTTTTCTCCTTCAGGTACTTACACCGTTACATTAATTGTAAAAGATATTAATGGTTGTGCCGATACAATAAGAAAAAAAGTAAAAGCATTTTCTGCCATTGCTACATTTACCTGTCAGGCTACTATGTGTGCTAACGATACCATACAATTTACAAGCACTTCAACAGCCGATACAAGTATCACACACTATAGCTGGACTTTTGGTGATGGCACAACAGATACTTTACAAAATCCATCGCATATTTATAATATTAGCAATACAAGCATTATAAAAGACACTGTTTATCTCACCATCACAACAGCATTGGGTTGCACATCTACTATAAAGAAAGTAATTACCATATCGAGGCCCAATGCCGGATTTAATACCTTAACAACACCCAATATTTGCGTGGGCGATTCGGTCAAGTTTAATAAATCTGTAACATATCCCACTATGGTTTGGGATTTTGGTGACGGATCAACGCTCAACGGAATCAATCAACCCTGGCATAAATATCCCTTGGCGGGTTCTTATACAGTTACCTTAACTGTTACCGATGCTTTTGGTTGTAAGGATACAAGAGCCAATGGAATAGTTAACGTGCAAAATTTTCCGAAGGCACTCATTGCATCTGCCGCTTTTCAAACACCTGATTTATGTTATCCGTATCAGGCAACATTTAGAGACAGCTCTGTTAATGGCGCTCCGGCTTCTCCGCCAAGAATATGGAATTTAGGAACCGGACAAACAGTTACATCCAGTCAAACTGTAGGAACTATTTATTCTTTACCCGGTACATACACCATTTCATTGGTAGAAATTACTTCCAATGGTTGTAAAGATTCTATCAGTAAAGTAATTATAGTTCTTGGTCCTATTGCCGATTTTACTTTAGCGCCCGGTACCATTTGTAAAGGGCAAAACATAGTTTTTACCATAAAAGATACAACCGATGTGTTTACCTGGCATTGGGATTTTGGCGATGGAAAAGATACTACTGCTAAATCTCCTATAACACACAATTTTAATTTTCATCCGCCCGGCGGAACTACCAATGTAACTTTAGTTTATTGGAGCAGCGATTCTTCTTGTGTGCAAACAAAAGTTTATCCTATAAATATTTCCCAGGTGGTTTCTGCTTTTGATCGCAATCATGAATTAACCATGCGGGATACGGCGCATTGTCTTGGGCTTATTGATCATTTTTATAACCACTCTACCAATGCCGATTCGTACGGTTGGGTTTTTAGTGACGGAGCCACAAGCACACAAGATTCAGTTATACATCAGTTTACAGCGCCGGGTACTTACAGTGTAGAGTTGTATATTAAAAATAATGCAACAGGTTGCGTTGATACATTGGTAAAGAAAATGTACATCTTTCCTTCTTTATTGGTTTCTGCCACCGGAGATAGTATTTGTAAAGGATCAAGCGGACAAATTAGCGTGGCAGGCGGTACTACTTATGATTGGGGTCTTCCCGGTGGATTAAGTGATACCACCATTGCAAATCCTGTGGCAAACCCAACAATAACTACAACCTATTCTGTAATAGCAGCAGACATAAACGGATGTAAAGATACGGCTTATGCAATCGTGTATGTGCAGCAGCCACCTAACCCAATAACATATACTACGGCTATTGTTATTGGACAAACAGCTACTTTACCCGGCGATCAGGGAATTGGATTTACTTATACATGGACACCCACTACCGATTTAAGCTGCACACATTGCGCAACGCCTGTTTGTACTTCTACTGTTGATATTAGTTACGTTGAATTTATTTCTGATGTGATGGGTTGTTTTAACGCGCAATCTACTTTTACGGTTTATATAGAACCTTTATCATCTGTTGATGTGCCAACTGCCTTTACACCTAATGGAGATGGAGTAAACGATGTTGTTTATGTAGCAGGATGGGGAATTAAAAAACTTATTTACTTTAAAATATTTAATCGGTGGGGCGAACTTGTCTTTGAAACCGACGATATTAAAATTGGTTGGGACGGAACATATAAAAATGTGCCGCAAAACACCGAAACCTACGTGTATGAAGTAAGTGTGGAGCCATACATTGATAATGGCAAACCTGTGTTGAAAAAGGGCACTATAAAATTATTGCGATAAATTTTCTTTTGTCTTTGCAATAAATATTTATTTCTTAATCTATCATAACATACACTCCTTATTTAAAGAGTAATTTTAAGCAAATTAAAACCAGTATGGAAAAGCCAACAATTGCCGGAAAGGCACCAATACCCGTAAACTTAGAAGCCGGAAAAACATACGCCTGGTGTGCCTGCGGAAAATCTACTAAGCAACCCTTTTGCGATGGTTCTCATAAAGGCTCTGCATTTGTTCCAAAAGTTTTTGTGGCAGAGGAAACAAAAACAGCTTATATGTGTAGTTGTAAACACACAGCTAACCCGGGTTTTTGCGATGGTACGCATAAAAGTTTGTAATATTTTATTTTAAACTTGGGTAAGACAGGTATTGGGTGTTTGGTTTGTATGAATTGCAAATCTAAGCAAGTTGGTAAAGCAATATCAATTACTTTTTAATTTCTTCCTTCATCTCTTTCTTAAATTTTCCGTTTTTATAAAATTCTGTCGAAATTAATTTTTGATTTTTATAATGATAAGTTAATCCATTGGGTTTCCCGTCTTTAAAATTAACCACCCCAACAAGCGTGCCTTTAGCATATATTTTTACTTCGCCTTCCGGTTTTCCTTCTCTGCACATTCCTTCTCTTGCTAAAAGTCCGTCCTCATCACGTATAACAAATGGGCCATCGCATAAAGTTCCAAATTCGGTATAACATAATCGCCCGCCGCTCATTCTTCCATCTTTATAAATTCCTGCCCACTGTATTTTTCCGTTTTGATAATAATAAATACTTTCTCCGTTGATTTTGTTTTTTTTATACTGACCTTCCCATCTTATTTTTCCGTTTTCATAGTAGGTGGTTGATTTGCCTTCTCTCAGATTATTTTCGTAAAGTTCTTCGAGTGAAATTTTCCCGTTTTTGTTATAGAATATAATAGGCCCGTTTTTTCTATTATTATTTACCCGATATTTAGTTGTTTTGTTTCCATCTTTATCATACACTATCCATATTCCGTCGCTGCCGTTGCTTTTAAAAATAAAGGTTTTGGTCTTTACACTTGTATTTGAATAATAAACAATGCTGTCTCTTACGTTATTGGTTTTATAGGTAATTGATTCTATAATAACAGGGGCAGAAAAAATTGTATCGGTAGTTTTAATGCCCTGCGAAAAGCAAGTAATACCGTTAAGAAATAATAATAGTATAAGTAAACGACAATTCATTTTACCTCACAACAACTAATTTTTTAGTTGTAATACTATTGTTTGATTTAATTGTAAGAGTATAAATGCCTTCATCTAAATTGCTTGCGTCAATACTTGTTGTCCCGCTTATGTTTTCGCTTAGCAAAACCTTTCCATTTACATCCAGCACCCGTACGATTTGTTTTTCTGTTGTGTTTGTTTCAATATTAAATTGTCCGATTGTAGGGTTTGGATAAATCACAACAGTGTACTGCTTTTCAATTTCATTTAATGAAGTTAAAAAGGTGCAGAAACAATGATCGCACAATAGATTTTTAAGATAAAGAGTTGTATCATTTTCTTTGATACATGTAACTTCATAGCCATCACCACAGGTACACCAAGCATTAATAAGCGGATTAAATAATCCTTGCCACTCAATACTGCCGAGACCTTCGACAACCGTGTCAGGCATTGCATTAGAATTGGCAGCAAAAGAAAAACGTTTTCTGTATTTTCCGTCCTGCAATAAAAAAGAATCAACAGTTGTCACAATGCGAAAAAAAGAGCCGGGTCCGCCTGACAATGAATAATCATAATGTATCGTATCGCCCACTAACACGTTAAAGTCATACAACAGATGTTCGGGTAAGCTGCCGATTATAGTATAAATTTTTTTATTTTGTTCTCTTATTGCGGCGTAATACGTAGAGTAGGGATTTGTTAAAGTTGAATCGAAAAGAGAAAAAACTTTGTGATAGGTATTGCCACCAATAATTGTATCTCCATTTAAACCATAACGGGTTTGAGTATGTATGCTTGCGTTTAGCGAATTCCAATGTCTGTATTGCCAAAATGCGTTTGAAGTCGGAAAAGGATGATAAACATTTGTTTGTGCCTGTACCGTAGTTAAAGTCAGTATACTAATTGTAAGAAGAAGTAAAAGTTTTTTCATGTAATTGGTTTTATTCAAAGATATAAAAAATACTAAATCCCGTTTCAACACTAATTAGCTTTTCTTACTCTGCTGGGTAGGGGCCTTCGGTAAAATTAAGTGCATGATATCCTTTAGCTCCTACTTGTTGAGAGAGTGGGCTGCGTGGGTCGGCCCCTGCTTTTAGTTTATCGAGTATATAACTGAAATCGTATTTAGGTTGCCAGCCCAGTTCTTTTCTTGCATGTTCATTAATACAGGTCTTCCAAATTAGCATCATACATAACGGACACAAATTTCGTAGGTTTTTATTTCCGACCGCGCTCGGCGAAGCCGTATTTCCTATTCTTCGCAAAAACATATTTGTTTTTTAGCAACAGCTTAAAGTTAAAAAGCAAAAAAGTTTTTGCCCAACGCGCAAACAACCTAAATATCTTGCAATACCATTATTTAGTATAAAATACGTGTTTTTTGGACCCCGTGTAAATACCTGTTTTTATCCGTATAAACACCTGTTTTTATTTTTGTTAAAATGGCTGTATGTATTGATTTCATTGAGTTTTTATTTTTTGAAGGTTTTTCAATTCAGAAAACCTATTTTTTTTTGATGTATGTTGGTGGCACAATAAACCCTTATCAATAAATTAAAAACAAAACACAATGAAAAAAAACATGAGAACCTTGGCAGCAGGTATAGTTGCCATAGTGCTTGGATTTAACGTTCAAGCGCAAAGCGGTGGTTCCGCTTTAAGCGGAACGGCAACGGCATCAAATGGATGTACTGCTAACCAAGGTACAGGTATCGATAATACTTCGGTAGGCTGTAACACCGGAATGTCTACCATGACGGGTACTGCCAATACCTGTATGGGTTACTCGGTTGGTGTAGCTATTACATCGGGTTCTAAAAATACTTTTGTTGGTGCAGCCTCAGGTGTGAGTACTACTACGGTTAGTGCCAACACCTATGTGGGAGCTGCTTCGGGTGCGCTTGCTAATGGCTCAAATAATACTTTTATGGGAGCGTCAGCTGGTTTAAATTGTAGCGAAAACGAAAATGTAGCTATTGGAGTTAAAGCCTTATTTACAATGGCTGGTGGTTATGCTTATGGAATAACAGCTGGTAGTGTAGCAGTAGGCAATAGCGCGCTTTATAATGGCATAGGTACTTCTAACACGGCACTTGGTTATCAGGCAGGTTACACCAACACCACAGGCGGCTACAATACTTATTTAGGTAACGCTGCAGATTGTGCAGTTGCTTGCTCTACTTCAAGTAATATGACTGCCATTGGAAATGGTGCGGTTGTTTCTTCTGCAAACACAATTCTACTTGGAAATATAACAACTACTTTAGTTACAAGTGCTGTAGGCTCTTGGTCTGATGGTCGTTTTAAAACTAATGTAACCGAAAATGTAAAGGGTTTGGCATTTATAGAAAAACTACGACCTGTTACATACAAGATGAATACACAAGCATTAGACGATTATTTAATTCAAGGTATGCAGGACAGTATCAAAATCTTGCATAAAGCTGGAATGGATTTTGCTCCATCAATGGCTATTGTTCACTCTGGTTTAATTGCACAGGAAGTAGAACAGGCTGGAAAGGATGTTGGCTTCGTATCTTCTATAGTACATGCGCCATCTAATAGTAATGACCCTTATTCTGTCAATTATGCCGAAATTGTTGTGCCATTGGTAAAAGCTGTGCAAGAGCTAAGTCATAAAGTGGATAGTTTACTTGGTGTAACACAAGGTGCAGGTCAACGCACCAAGCAAAATAATAATGGCGGTACAGGAGATAATAAAGGAACAAGTTCTATCAATGTTGAATTAAGCAATGCAGATGTTGTTATTTTAAACGAAGCTGCTCCAAATCCATTTGCAGAGCAAACATTAATAACTTTCCAAGTACCTGATAAATATAATAAAGCTCAAATACTTTTTTACGATAGCAATGGTATGCTTATAAAATCTGTAGATATACAAAAAAGAGGAAAGGGGCAGATGTATGTATTTGCTAATGATTTAACAAGCGGAATGTATAGTTATACACTTATTGTTGACGGAAAGGTAATTGACACTAAAAAAATGATGAAGCAATAAATTATTAAAAATCTATCTCTGTCTTTAGTGCGGGGATAGATTTTTTTCTTTTCAAAAAATGGCTTACCTTTACTTTAAATTCATTTACATGAAAAAGATAATATTCCTTTCCCTTATTGCGTTTGCAATAAATACAAAAGCACAAATAGTTTTTGAACATGCTTATGATACCGCTTCTACCTTTCCAAATCCTGCTTCACAAAGTCAACTGATGATTGTGAATTTTGAAGTATCAGGCTATCAATATGTAAAAATAAATAGAGTAGTAAAAGCCATTTCTATCTATGATATGAACCATGCCTTAGTACAAACGGTTTCTTTGGCAAGTTTTCCTATGAACGTTAATGGTACTATGGGTGATGTACTTTATTTATCCCAGCAATTATTTAATACTGACCCACTAATTGAATTTATGTATATCTATACTAATTCTCTTGGAGTCAATACAGGCTCAACAAAAATAATTAATCAAACTGGTGCTGTAATTTTCTCCGACACAGGCGCGGCATCTGTCCATCCTAATTGGGCTATGCAACAATACCCTATTTATAATACTCCAAATGGTACAAAAATGATACTTAGTTATACAAACGGCCAAGCAAAAGTATATGGTTTACCCGGTATATTAACTACAGCTATACATGTAACAAACCAAAACTTGGTGCAGGCAAGCGGTTTAATTTCAAACCCGCACCCCAACCCAACAAATAATACAACTAACGTTGATTACAAATTACCGGAGGGTGTTCATCAAGGAGAAATTGTTTTTTATGATTTACAAGGCATAGAAATAAAACGCTTTAAAGTTGATAAAACTTTTAATTCGCTGCTTATTTCAACTACCGATATTCCGGCAGGTACTTACTACTACCAATTGCAAACCACGGGCAACACAAGCGCAGCTAAAAAAATGGTGGTGGTAAAATAATTTTTAATTGTTAATAAAAAAGAAAACCCGCCTCAGAAATGAGAACGGGTTTTTTTTATTGCAATAACTTGTTCTGAATTTATTTCAGTGCTTTCAGGATTGCGTTTTTTCAAAACGCATTTGCAATAAAAAGCCCGCCCGCCGAGATTATTAATGCGAAGTGAAATTTACTACCGGGAACGCACAAACACCCGTAGCTTTCTAAATAACAACCAATTTTTTATTTGCACTTTTCAATAAACGGTATTTTTTATTTTTGCAAAAATTACAAATACTATTTCGCGGTTTGCAATAAATGCCTCTATCTGTTGGTTCCGGAAAAAATAAAAATATGTTTTTGCAATTTACCCCAGTATACAAATTCCCCTTATGGGTTTCAATTTTAGTTTCCTTGTCCGGCATAATACTTTAGCCGAAAAAAAAATGAAAAAACAAGTAGTAAACAAAAATCCAATTAACGGCAACAGGTATTTAAACGCAGTTTTTTACCTGCTTGCTTGCAGTACATTATTGCTAATCGCAGGTTGCGAAAAATCGCCTAACCAAACGCAGCCCGGTAACCCGTCGTCTGCTAACACTCCAAATTTAAATGCCCAGGAAAAAGCGCTGATAGGAAAATGGGCCTTAAAAAAATCTGAAACGTATGAAATATCGGGTGTAGACAGCACCGGCCAGTATTTATGTACGTTGATAGGCAGTTCAACTTGTGACTCGACATGTATTCTTGAGTTTAAGAATGAGTTTTGGTCGCCACAGTATCAACTTGAATTTAAAGGTATAGGATCTATTGGCGCATGTGATTCAACTTCGTCTTTTCTTTGGAAAGCAAAGCAGCTAAATAAACTGGAGATAGGGTCGGGAAGTTTGTATGATATAGTTTATCTGTCGCATGATTCAGTAGCTTTTTCTAATGTTTATACGAGAGCTATTCTGACATTAAAGTCGATAGTCTATTATAAAAGAAAATAAGCGACAAATTTCTCAGATTTTTTAATTTATTTTTCGCGTTAGGGATTAAGCAACGGTGTTGGAGCACACCCCGCCTTTTCGGCGGGGTTGCGACTTGCGAAAGCCCGACCCGCCCTGATTATTGATGGTTGGGGGATTTACATCGGGGAACGCCCTACTAATAAGGCTTTTAATAAGCACCAAAAGTGTTAAAAACCTCTGTGTTAAATACCATGTAAAAGTCTTATTTTCGGGCAAAATTAATCGTCCCCTCAGAGGGAGGAGAAAAACGAACCAAAAAGAAAACACAATGCAAAAAGAGATGCAAGAAACCTTAACAACACTTGATACCGCCAAAAAATTAGGGCTCATACCCGAAGAGTTTGAAAAGATAAAACAGATACTTGGACGTGTGCCCAATTTTACTGAGTTGAGCATCTATTCGGTTATGTGGAGCGAGCACTGTTCTTATAAAAATTCTATAACCTGGCTTAAAACTTTGCCTAAAGATGGTCCGCACATGCTGGCCAAAGCCGGAGAAGAAAATGCCGGTATGGTTGATATTGGTGATGGTTTAGGTTGTGTTTTTAAAATAGAATCGCATAATCACCCTTCAGCTATTGAGCCTTATCAAGGTGCTGCAACGGGAGTTGGTGGAATTAACCGCGATATTTTTACGATGGGTGCAAGGCCAATTGCTCAGTTAAATTCACTTCGTTTCGGAGATATTCATTCTGCAAAAACACAATGGATAATGAAGGGCGTTGTAAAAGGCATTGGCAATTACGGCAACGCATTTGGAATTCCAACAGTTGGCGGGGAAGTATTTTTTGATGAGTGTTACAATACAAATCCATTGGTAAATGCCATGAGCGCTGGTATTGTAAAAATAGGAGAAACTGTTTCGGCTACTTCGCATGGCGTGGGTAATCCTGTTTTTATTGTAGGAAGTGCTACGGGCAAAGACGGAATTCACGGAGCAACATTTGCAAGCGCAGATATTACAGAGAACAGCGCAGAAGATTTACCGGCTGTACAAGTGGGAGATCCTTTTCAGGAAAAATTATTACTGGAAGCAACATTAGAAGTTATTAAGACCGGCGCAGTTGTTGGTATGCAGGATATGGGCGCAGCAGGAATTACTTGTTCAACTTCTGAGATGAGTGCAAAAGGACAACACGGCATGGATGTGTGGTTACACAAAGTTCCAACCCGTCAGCAAGGAATGAAACCTTTTGAAATTTTATTGTCAGAATCGCAAGAGCGCATGCTTGTTGTGGTTGAGAAAGGAAGAGAAGCCGAAGTAAAAAAAGTTTTTGATAAATGGGATCTAAATTGCGAACAGATTGCTGTCGTTACAGCGGGTGATCGTTTAAAATATTTTATGTTTGATGAATTGGTTGCAGATGTTCCTGCTGACACACTTGTGTTAGGAGGAGGCGCACCTGTTTATACACGCGAGTACAAAGAACCTGCGTATTATGCAGAATCAAAGAAATTTAAAATTGAAGATGTAAAAGAACCGGCTAATTACAAAGAGGTAATGAGTCATTTGCTTTCTCATCCAAACATTGCCAGCAAGCGTTGGGTTTATAATCAATACGACAGCATGGTGGGTACAGTAAACCAAAGCACAAATAATGTAAGTGATGCGGCCATTGTAAATATTAAAGGAACCAACAAAGCAATTGCTTTAACAGTTGATTGCAACGCACGTTATGTAAATGCCGATCCTGAAATTGGTTGTGCCATTGCAGTGAGCGAAGCCGCAAGAAATATTGTTTGCAGCGGCGGAGAAGCAAGCGCAGTTACAAACTGTTTAAATTTTGGTAATCCTTACAACCCGGAAGTGTATTGGCAATTTGTAGGCGCAATAAAAGGAATGAGCGCTGCCTGTTTAAAATTTCAAACGCCTGTTACGGGTGGTAATGTTAGTTTTTATAATCAATCTTCATTTGAAGGACCGGTTTTTCCGACACCAACTATTGGTATGCTTGGAATTTTAAAAGACAAAACAACTCAAACCACTTTAGATTTTAAATTAGAAGGAGATTGCATTTATTTAATTGGTAATTCTCAAAACTGTATTGGTTCATCGGAATATGTTTATTCGTATCATAAAATAAAAAATACGCCTGCTCCGTATTTTAATTTAGACGAAGAGTTTACTATGCAGGAAACAATTAAAAAAGCTATACAAGCCAAGTTAATTGAAAGCGCACACGATTGTTCAGATGGAGGATTGTTTGTTTGTTTAGCAGAATCATCTTTTAACCGTGAGTTAGGATTTGATATTGCCGTAGATAAAAAAGTTCGTCAGGATGCGTTTTTGTTTGGAGAAGCACAGGGCAGAGTAGTGGTAAGCGTTAAAAAAGAAAACGAAATAGAATTAGTCGGCTTGTTGAAAGAACAGAACATCAGCTTTACCAAACTTGGTTTTGTAAAAGGCAGTGAAGTAAAAATTGACGGAGATGTGTACGGAACAATAGGGGAGTTTAAAGAAATGTATGACACTTCTATAGAGAAAATTTTAAAGGATTAAATGAAGATTGGTTTTAATTTGTTGTTTGCAAGGTTCTCGACTTCGCTCGAACTGACATGTCACTTCGAGCGGAGTCGAGAAGCGGGAAAAACCTCCAAAATTATTTTCTCTCTTTTTTTTCTTGCGATATCATTTTTCGGTATTTCCCAAAATACACATCAGCTATACGTTTCTGCATTGGCTAAAGATTCCTTAAAAGATTTTGACGGAGCTTTACATGATTTGGATAAAGCGATTTCTTTAGCAAACAACAATGATACCTTGCATGTGTTGCATGCAAAAGTAGAGGCAGAAACAAATAATGCCAAAGAAGCTTTTGCCGAAGTAAACGAAATAATAAAACACAACCACTCTTATTTTGATGCCTACATGCTGCGCGGCATCATAAAAGCAAAATCGGGCAATTATGAGGGTGCTATTTTAGATTTTAATAAATGCGTTAAACTAAATCCTAAAAGTGCTAAGGCATTTTATAATCGCGGGTTGGCTCACGCATATTTAGATGAAATAAAACAAGCAATAAAGGATTTCTCTGTCTCTACAGATTTAGATGCAAGTAATTCTAACGTGTGGTTTCAGCGCGGATACTGGAAAGAAATTATGGGAGACTTGTCCGGATCTCTTTCAGATTTAAATAAAGCAAAAGAATTAAATCCCAACGACAAAGAACTTTATGTTTCTTTAGCCGTAACAAATTTTAAACTCAACAACAAAGATTTAGCCTGTACTTATATTACCGAAGCAAAAAACCGTGGTTCTTCTTCTGCCGATGAACTTATTTTAATTATGTGCAAATAATGAAAAGGTGTATTGGTATATTTTTTATTTTTTGTTCGGCATTTTCGTTTGCTCAAACAGGTTTAGTTGCAAGTGTTAAAGCATACGAACCCGATTGTGAGTTAGCCGCTGCTAAAATTACAGTCACAGGCGGTGTGCCTCCTTATTTTTATCAATGGAGTAACGGCGCTATAGGTGATACTGTTTCCAGTTTAAACGGGGGGAATTATTCAATACATGTTTCAGACAGTGATACATCGCAAATTACACACGATATAGATATTTCGTTTATTGTAACGGCTTATGCTTGCAAAGTAATTTTCTCTAATAAGTTTTCACCTAATGGCGATGGTATAAATGATACTTGGTCGGTGGGGAATTCAGAACAATATCCAAAATTTTTCCTGCAGGTGTTTGATCGCTGGGGGCAAGTAGTTCATCAGCAACGTGGTCTGTATATTCCTTGGGATGGAACGCATTTAGGAATTAAATTACCCGATGCAACATATTACGCTGTATTTTTTTATGAAGAGGGGAAAACAAATAATATAGAAAAAGGAAGTGTAACCATTGTACGATAAATGAAAACAAAGAAATACATATTTATTTTTCTTTTCTGTTACGGCTTTTGGTCTTACGGACAACAAACGCCTGCCTACACGCAATTTGTTTTAAATAATTACATGTTAAATCCTGCCTACGCAGGCACTAATTTAGGTATAGAAGCGGTTGCCGGAAGCCGCGTGCAATGGGCGGGAATGCCGGGTGCTCCGGTTACTAATTTTGCCAGTGTTACTTTTGGTCATCGAAATAACTTTTCTTACAAAGGGAAACATGGTTTTGGTTTTTTTGCAGAAGATGACAGAAGAGGCGCATTTTCTTCAAAATCAACTTATCTTTCCTACTCTTATCACATACGAATTTTTACAGGATTAAATCTGGCAGCAGGCATTTCTGCCGGGGTTAGACAAATGGCTTTAAACTCTTCTTTGTATGATAAGGATGACCCCGCTTTTAATTTTCAGAAATCTTTTTTTATGATTTACCCTGATTTTATTCCGGGCATACGCATTTACACAAAGAAACTTTTTTGTGATGTAAGCATCAGACAACTGTACAAGAGCACAATAAAACAAGGTTCAAACCATTTGGGGTATAATGCCAGTCCGTTAGACCCCACGCTGGTTTTTATGTTAAAAAGAAAAATTTTACTGGGCAATAATACCTGGATGCTGGTACCTGCGGTTAATGTGCAGGCAACTTTAAAAAACATTCCATTTATTCAGGCCAATTGTATGTTGTTTTATGATAAAAAAATTGGCTTAGGAGCTTCTGTAAACGGCACATCTTTTGCTTCGGCTATTATACAGATTAAAGTGTTAAAAAATACCGTAGTGGGCTTTGCGTATGATTACTCAATAAACAGAATGCGGGCTGCTGCTGCCAACTCTTTTGAGATAATGATGGTCTTTACGCCGGGTGCTACAGATGAGAAAGAGAATTATTCAAGAAGAGTGGCTAATTGCCCTGATTTTGCTTTTTAACAAATAAAATTTAACTTTACTTTATTAAACCTTTGCTGTTAATAAGCATCAAAGAACAAAATCCATGAAGCCCGTATAAATTGTAGCTTTATGATAAATACAAAAAAATGAAAAGAATATTTTTTACAGCAGCAGCTTCAATTTTAGCAGCAAGTTTTTTAATTACTTCCTGCAAGAAAAAGGAAACGGAAGATAATGATACCGAAGGAGCTAAAGACCACGCAATGGCAGAAACCCATTCTAATGACATTACTAATATTGGTACACAGGCTTCTTATAATAATTTGAGCACGTATAAACTTTCTAGCCCTAATAACGATCTTTCAACTTGTGCGATTGTAACTTTTGATACCCTTACTAATGCCGATAATGACACTATAATTGTAAATTTTGGAACAACCGGCTGTACACCTCTTTATGGCCGTATACGAAAAGGTATTTTACAATTTATTTATACGGCAGGTAAGCATTACCGCGATTCGGCTTGTGTAATTAATGTTTCTACACCGGGTAATACGTATTACGTAGATAACAACCAGGTTATTATTAACAGTAAGACAATTACTAATAAAGGACACATAGCAGGTTTACTTACATGGAATGTTACAGCAAATATTACTATTAATAAATCGGGCGGCGGTACGGTAAGCTGGAGTACGAATAAGACAAAAATTTTATTAGCCGGCGAACAACCAAATAATTTACCGATTGATTGGCCTAACGCACGTGTTGGTATTTACGGCGATGCAAATGGTACTACTGCTAAAGGAGAATCTTTTACTGTACATATTTCACAAGCTAACCGCGTGGAACGCAACTTTGCATGCGGACAGTTCCGTCGGTATTTTGTTTCGGGTATTATGGAGTTTACTCCCGGCAGCAAGCCCACACGATATATAAATTTTGGTACCGGTAATTGCGATGATCAGGCTGTTGTTACCATTAACGGACATACTTATAATATTACCCTTCGCTAATTAAATAAATAAGCATAAAAAATCCAGACGTTCTACAGTCTGGATTTTTTTATGTTTTTCATTCTCTGCTCCTTTGTAAGAAATAAATTATTTCTTCTGCGTATCTGCATAACCAAAAATTTTCTTTAAAATATCGTTTACACGTGCAGCAGGGTCTTTACGGATTTTAGCTTCTTCATCGGCTACCAATAAAAATAAACCGGCTAATGCACGTTTAGTTACGTAATCTTCCAAATCGGGGTTTTGTTTTTTTACACCGGGTATTTTATTGTATTTTTTTACCAATGGATCCCAGTTCTCTGTAACTTTTACTTTTGCAATAGCGTCTTTTACAATTGGCTTGTATTGCGTGTAAAGTTCTGCCGTAGTAGCCTGCTTTAAATAATGGGTTGCCGCTGTATCAGCTCCTTTTAAAATAGCCATACCATCACTTACAGTCATTTTTTTAATGGAAGCAAGAAACACTGTAGCTGCACCTTCAGCTGCTTTTTCTGCCGCTCGGTTTAAAGATGTTTCAAACTCAGTTACTTTTTTCTCAAAACCAAGTTTTACTAATTTATTTCTCATATCTACTGCCTCGGGCGGAAAAGGAATAAATAATCTTGCATTTTTAAGATAACCATCTGTTTTTGCAACAGCAGAAACAGTTTTGTTTGTCCCGGTATTTAGCGCTTCTTTTAAGCCCTCAATAATTTCTTCGTTGCTGGGTGCTTTAACGCCACCTGTACCGTTAACAGTTTGTTCTTCTTTTTTAACATCCTGTTCAACTTTCTTTTCGTCTTTTTTTACTTCATCTTTTGTTTTGTTCCAAGCATCTTTTAATGTTTGAGATTGAACGCTAAGTAGGCTAAAGCTCAATAAGGTAATGAGTGTTTTTTTCATAGTATGTTTTTTAATTGTTGTTTTATTTCAAATCCCGTGCCTAATTTACAATTTATTTGTATTTATTACCCATTACTTATTGTTTTGGGGTTCTCTTTTGAAGAAGACGAAACCACCTTTTTTGTAAAGCTCAACGAGCAGTGGTGAATTCTTTTTTATTTCTTCAGCTTCATTCACTTTTCCTGCAAAATAAGCCGGCTTATCAATGTCATGCCCCAGCATCCACTGCATGCTAATCAGGTTAAACGACCTTGAAATTGGGTATCCTTGCTCTTCCATAGCCTTTTCATTTTTCTTTATAAACGCAAGCATCCGAGGTGAGTTATGTGAAGGTTTCCTGTCGGTATAAAATAAATAGGCATAACTCTTAAAATTGATAGTTTCTACATAAACATCTTTTCCTCTTAACGATTCATAAAATTCTATTGCCGGCCCTTGTGTGTAAGGCTCAACTTTTGGAATTATGGTTACAGTAAGCAGCCAGACACTTACAAGAGAAGTAGCAAATAATCCGTAAACCATGTTTGCTTTACCCGTTTTATAAAACTTTGTCAGAAAATAAATGCTGCCAGTCAAAAATAAAATGCCTGTCAGCCATTCGTAACCACTCCATTTTACAGAGGTGTTTAAACACGCTATAGCAAAATCATCTTTAATAATACCTGAGGAAATAATTTGTGGTTTGAAATTTTCAATGAACGTAATTAAGGTAAACGCTATTCCCGCAAGAGCGCTGATGACAATACCGATAATGAATAAAATTTTGTTTAATTTTTTTTGTCCGCTTATAATTTGATAAAGCGAATGCGCAGCTAAATAGGTCAACGGAAAATAACACATGCTCGAATAGTGTACTATTTTAGTTTGAACAATGGTAAATAAAATAAGCACAACCCAAAAAAGGTAAAGCATCCATTTTTTTACGTAGATCTGGTAAGGCGTGTCAGAAATTGTTTTTTTATGTGCTGCAATAAAAAATATAGAAGCGGGGAAGCAGCCTATTAGTAAAATAACGAAATGAAACAATAAAAACCCATCATGTCCCGAATCTTCTGTGCTGAAAAGTCGCATCTGATAAATGATAAATTCTTTTACAATATCAAAATGACCGGTAGCTATTTCAAACAAAAACCAACTGAAGCCGGTTAGTAAAGTTGCGGTACTAAAAAGTAAGACGTTTTTTAAATTTCCAATTAGGCTGAATTTTAAACGCAGCCAACTAACAAGCAGGCAAAGTGCGATAATAATAAGTGCAACCGGACCTTTCGTTAATATGGCTAAACCCGCAAAAACACCTGCATAGACAGCGTTACGATTTATTTTTCCTTTAATATTATTAGTAAACCACTCCAGCAAAAAACAAATACTCAGAAAAATAAAAAGATTAAACCAAGGGTCAATAATACCCGATTTAAAATATAAAAAGGGAAGAAAAGAAGCTGCAAAAGAAAAAACCCAGAGTAAAGCAAACTTGTGGTCGTTAAATTTTCTGCCGAAATAGTAAATTAAATTCAGTGTTAGTATTCCGCAAACAGCATTCGGAAAACGTGCAGCAAATTCATTCACGCCAAAAATTTTCATGCTTATAACTTGCAGCCAGATAAAAAGCGGTGGTTTTTCCCAAAAGGGTTGAAAGTTTAGTTGAACCCGACTGTAATTGTTGCTAACAATCATTTCGCGGGCACATTCGGCAAAATTTATTTCGTCCCAATCAAATAAATGTACAGCACCTAAAAAGGGAATAAATAATAATGCAGCGATAACAGTAATGGTAAGATGATAAAACCTGTATTTGTTTTTTTCGTTCATTAAAACAATTTGTAAATAGGTTTATCTAATCGTTCTAATTTTTTTGAAGCTAAAGAAAAATAAAAAAACCCGCAGACAAGTGAAGAGAAGAAAATCGCAATAAAACTTCCGGCGGTAATATCTTCAAAAAAATGTTGCGATAAATAAACTCTGGAAAATGCCACAGTCAATGCCATCAAAAAGAAAATTACTTTACTGCTACTTTTTTCTGCAAAAAACCCCAGACAAAAAAACATGGCAAATGCCGCAGTTGCGTGTCCGGATGGAAAGCTGTGGTGTATGTGTTGTTCTTCTGTTAAATTCGCTACCAGTTTTAAAGGAAGATGTTGCTGCTGAAAAACCAATTGGGGCCTATCTATATTGCCAAAGAATGCATATTTAATAGCTTGGGTAAAGCCTGCACTTAAACCATACGCCAATAAAACAGTTAAAGATTTGCGCACATTAACAAACAACAATATAAGGCCAACCCCCATTACAAAAATTCCGTCGCCCAGATAAGTCACATATTCAAAAAATAAATTAAAGGCCGGAGTTACGGCTTTGTTAAAAAATTGATGTAATTGTATTTTATCGGATATTAAAATTACGGGCACAGCCACGCAAAAAAATAACGCATATAAAATCAGGAAATTTTTATTTTGTTTTAGGGTTTGGAGCAAAACGGTTTTTCTCAAAGGTAAACGTAAAAACTAAAGAAGAATTATCTCTTTTACCAATTCTTTTTTAAAATATTGATTTATGTTGTCAATTAGCTGTTTGTGCAAAAAATGCAATTCGTTTTTTAGTGCAGCTGAATCTACTTGCAAATACATTTTTTGGTCTTTTAAAAACAAACGGGTAGTGTGTTTATGAATCATTTCGCCGGCAATTTCTTTCCAGCAAGTAAGCAGGGTAGAAGAATCAATTTTTTTATCGAGTCGGTTTTCTTTCAAAAACGAATCAATTGCTGAGCCTATGCTTTGAAAATTTTGTTTCTTCATCTTAGTCTAAAGATAACAAAAAAGCCCCTGCTTTAGTGCAGAGGCTTTCAATTCGTTTAAAACTATTTATTTAATGCTTTTTACTTTTTTAGTAAGCTTGGATTTTAAATTAGCTGCTTTGTTTTTATGAATAACATTACGTTTTGCTAATTTATCTAACATAGAAACAACTTTTGGCAATAAAGTATTTGCTTCTTTTTTATCGGTAGTCTCGCGTAGGCGTTTTAAGTGCGTACGTGTAGTTTTAGCCTGAAAACGATTATGCACTTTTTTTGATTCTGTCTGTCTGATACGTTTAATAGACGATTTATGGTTTGCCATTGTTCTTTTAATTAAAAATAGGCTGCAAATATAGGCTTTTTATGGAATAAAACAACCTAAAATAAATAATTCATAATCCTTTACAAGCCTTATTTTTGTCAATAATTGAGGTTTTTAAGCATTATATCCCTGTTTTTGTTTCTCGGCATTGTAGCCCGATCACAAACCCTTATTGAAAAGAATCTGATTCCCAATGGCAGTTTCGAAAATTTTAAGAAAAAATCAGGTAATATAAAGAGCGCTTTGCCCTGGATGGGTATTGCATCTGTTGATTACTACCAAGAGCCGCTGAAGAATGATACGGGCCACTGTAAAGGCGCGCGTACAGGCGATTGCTATGCCGGACTTAGGTTTCAGAAGGGATATAAAGAGTTTATAGAAGTAAAGCTGGCCGAACCCCTAAAAAGAGGCAATAATTACCAGTTTGAGTGCCATATCAGATTGGCTTTTTGGAGTAATGCACAGGTAAAATCATTTGGCGCGTATTTTTCTAAGGCCGGAATGAAAGCAGTAACCTTTCCCGAAAAAGATTATATTGTAGATACCGTTGCACTAAAAGGTGCTTTATATGGCAATTTTTGTTGGTTTAAAGTAAAGGGTGTTTATCGTGCCGGAGGCGGAGAGAAATTCATTACTATTGGTAATTTTTCTCAAAAAATTAAAGCCGATATGGCTAAAATTAACCTCTTTAAACCCGGGTTTAAGGAGGCTTATTATTTTGTAGACGATGCTTCTTTGAAGTGGATTAAACCAAAGGAAGAAGAGGTTAGGGTGGTCTACGTAGATAGTGTGAAGTACGAAAAAGACTCGGTACTACAGGTAAGTACAAATGCTCATGTAGGAGAAAAAATCACTTTAAAAATCACTTTCGATTTAGGTAAATCTTACATTTTATCTGAATCTTTTACTGAATTAAATAAAGTATGCCAGTATCTTTTTCGCCATCCTAATTTTGTAATACGCATTAACGGGCATTCAGATAATTCGGGCTCCAGCCGCAAAAACCAGCGACTCTCTGAAGAGCGTGCACGCGCTGTGTTTGAATATTTTATTAATAAAGGTGTACAAAATAAAATGCTCTATAAAGGGTATGGAGATACTATGCCTTTTGCTGATAATGCCACAGAAGATGGTAAAGCAAGGAACAGACGAGTGGAGTTTGAGATTCTAAAAGAGTAATTTTGTTTGGGCGCACCCTGAGGGTCGGGCTTTCCGTTTCAAGTCCTCGCTGCGCTGCGGGCTTTCCACTACAAATGCTTTTTCAGCATTCAGCGAAACCAATAAAAACAAACAAAATGAGCTAATCCCTCGCGCAAATACAACAGTATTCTATAGAATAAATCTGTTCAATTTTTGTTGTATGCTGTATTACCCTCTCCTTTAGGAGAGGGTAGGGTGAGGTCGCCCGTCTAAAACTTAAACTCCAATTCCTTCTCAGGATTTGTAACCTTAGAACTTTGTTTTTTGTCGTTTACCTCTGTGTGTACCATATTTATTTGCTGAGGGAGGTATTCGTAAAGCAAGGTGTTTTCAATATTTATTGTTTTTGGAGTAACAATATTTTTTATTTCTAAATAAGTCCAGATTGCTTCTTCTTCTTTTTCGTAACCAATAAAAATTAAGGGTTGTAATTTTCCGTCTACTAGTATTTTTAAATGTTTATTTATATAATCAAACAATAATTTTTCTGTCTCTGCTTTATCTTTTGGGTGCAAAACATCTATCGGTTTATTGTAAATTTTCTTTAATGCAGTTTCAATATTATCTGTAAAAGTGCGACAACTTATTTGCAAAGTCTTTTCAGTCTCTTTGTATTTAATATCGGTAACGCTTACATAATAAGGATGAAAAGCACTTAATAAAAACAATAGCACTCCGCAATAGATTGCAACAGATAATATTTTTATTTTTTTGTAACCCTTTATCATTATTTTTACCCCTCAAAGGTACAATTAATGCAGGATTTCTGGCTGTGGTTTACAATAGGTCTTCAACATATACTCGATTTTAACGGTTACGACCATATTTGCTACGTTACAGCTTTAACTGTTTTGTTTCCTCTTAATGAATGGAAAAAACTATTGATTTTAGTTACTGCTTTCACAATCGGACACTCATTAACCCTCGCGCTTAGCGTGCTTAATTTTATTTCTCTACCGCAAAAAATGATAGAATGTCTTATCCCAATAACAATAATTATTACTTGTATCTATAATATAATTTCCTCTAAAAATCCCCCAAAAAGAGTGTCTTTTAATTATGTTTTGGCGCTTATATTTGGCTTTATTCATGGTATGGGTTTTTCTTATCTGTTAAAATCATTACTTGGCAGACAGGAAAGCATAATTGCCCCGCTCTTTTCTTTTAACATAGGTTTAGAGGCAGGACAATTAGTAATAGTTGCTTCCATACTATTTATTTCAGTAATTTTGCAGACGTTTACCGGAGTGCAGAGAAAACATTATGTGTTGTTTGTGTCTTCGGCTGTTTTTGTAATTTCAACACTACTTTTAGTACAACGAATAAATGAGACTTGATATGAATACAAAACTTACTTTGCGTCTTAGCGCCTTTGCGGTTATTTTTAGTTCTGCAACATTTTCACAGAACATAAAAAATAATCCCACTTCCAATCACGCGAATAAATTTGAGCAACTCGGCACTATTCTTCCCGACGCCAACGTATATCGTAGCGCATCGGGTGCGCCAGGACATAAATACTGGCAACAAAAAGCCGATTATGATATTCAGGCTACACTCGATGAAAAAAACTTAACACTTAACGGCAGTGAGTGGATTACCTATTACAATAATTCTCCCGATAAACTCACTTATTTGTGGTTGCAGTTAGACGAAAACCAACACGACCCAAACGTTGAAGCAAATTATTTTGACGGAAATAAATTAACACCTCCTTATACAGATGGAGATTTAAAAAGTGTTATGACTAAAGAAAGACTGCAAGGTTTTGGAGATAAAATATTGGAAGTAACCGATGAATTAGGAAAGCCAATTAAATACACAGTTAATCAAACCATGATGCGTATTGATTTGCCACAAACACTAAGTGCCGGTGGCAAAATAAAATTTAAAGTAAAATGGAATTACAAAATACCAAACCGTATAGAACTTGGCGGCAGAGGTGGATACGAATATTTTCCGGAAGACGGAAACCATCTTTTCACAATGGCACAATGGTATCCGCGTATGTGTGTGTACTCTGATTACCAAGGTTGGCAAAACAAACAATTTACCGGTCGCGGCGAATTTGCTTTAGCGTTCGGAAATTTTTTAGTTCAAATGACAGTCCCTGCAGATCACGTAGTTTGTGCAACAGGAAATTGCTTAAACTATCAGCAATTATTGAGTCCGGCACAATTTGCACGCTGGCAAAAAGCGCAGACTGCAACTGATGTAACCGAAATTGTAACATTAGATGAAGCAAAAGCAGCTGAGAAAAATAAAGCAACCACCACAAAAACGTGGACGTTCAAAGCAGACAGCGTAAGAGATTTCGCCTGGGGCTCATCGCGTAAATTTGTTTGGGATGCCATGCCACAAAAAGTAGGAGCGAAAAAAGTAATGTGTATGAGTTTTTATGGTAAAGAAGCTTATCCGCTTTATAGAAAATATTCTACCAAGACAGTTGCGCACACAATTAAAACGTATTCAAAATACACTATCAATTATCCTTATCCTGTTGCGCAAAGTATAGAAGCTGCAAACGGAATGGAATATCCAATGATTTGTTTTAATTATGGCAGAGCTGAGAAGGATGGTACTTATTCTGAAGGAACAAAATACGGAATGATTGGAGTAATTATTCACGAAGTGGGACATAACTTTTTCCCAATGATTGTAAATAGCGATGAGCGTCAATGGTCTTGGATGGATGAAGGCTTAAATACTTTTGTAGAATTTTTAACCGAGCAGGAATTTGATAATAATTATCCTTCTCAACGCGGCCCCGCACATAAAATAACAGATTATATGCGTATGCCGAAAGAGCAACTGGAACCGATTATGACTAACAGTGAAAACATTATTTTGTTTGGTCCGAATGCATACAGCAAACCTGCAACTGCATTAAACATTTTGCGTGAAACAATAATGGGCAGAGAACTTTTTGATTTTGCTTTTAAAGAATATGCAAAACGCTGGGCATTTAAACATCCAACACCATCTGATTTTTTTAGAACGATGGAAGATGCATCAGCTGTTGATTTAGATTGGTTTTGGAGAGGTTGGTTTTATGATATTGAACCTGTGGACATTTCACTAGATTCTGTAAAAGCTTACACTTTCATCAACAACAAAGAAATTCCGGTGAAGAATGATACTGTCAAACCACGTAATACACCAAAAGAGTTTGAACACATTTCTAGAATTCGAAACAAGCAAGAAGGAATTAAATTTTTAGTAGATGCAGATACTACGTTACGCGATTTTTATTATTACTACAAACCTGAAGAGAATAAAGAAAATAAAGTAGTTAATAGAAACGAAAATTTAGAGATATACAGCGATTCAGCGTATGCTTTTATTAAAAATAAATTCTATTACGAATTGAATTTGACAAACAAAGGCGGTTTGGTAATGCCTGTTATTATACAATGGAATTTTAAAGACGGTACCAGCGAAATTGATCGCATCAACGCTTACGTATGGCGCAAGAACGAAAAAAATCTTGTTAAAACTTTTGCTAAAGACAAAGAAGTGTTGTCAATTCTTTTAGATCCTTACAAAGAAACGGCAGACATTGATGAGAAAAATAATACTTGGAATGTAAAAGATACACCTTCTAAGTTTGATTTGTTTAAAGAAAAGGCACGTAGCCGCAGGGCAACCAACAACAAGGATAACTCAATGCAAAAAGCGTTGAAGAAGTAGTAAAATGTTGTATTATTCTCCACTTGAGGGGAGTGCGCATAGAGAGAGGGGTGTTTGCCTCGTTTGAATAAATAAGTTTATATAATGGAAAACAGAAACATCAAACATACTGCAGAAAAATGGTTCACTGCATTTAATGAGAAGAATATTGATGCGCTGCTTTCACTTTATGATGAAAATGCTGAACATTTCTCTCCCAAATTAAAAATAAGAAAACCCGAAACACAAGGTTTAATAAAAGGTAAACAACAGTTATACGATTGGTGGAAAGATGCTTTTGACAGATTACCCACTTTACATTACAAGCCCAATTATTTTATAGCCGATACCGATAAAATATTTATGGAATACGTAAGAACTGTAAAAGATGAAGACGATTTAACAATAGGAGAGGTGTTGTTCTTAAAAGATGAGAAAATCATAGCTTCTAAGGTTTTTCATGGGTAGTTTTACTGATTGAACTTGGCTAAATCAGTATGCCTACTGCGTATTTTATAACCATTTAATAGATACTTAGAACATTATTCAATTTTACAATGGATAAAGAATTACTAATTAAAGCAAGAATGTGCTTATTAGGCTATTTTAAAACGGTTCTTACCGTTATTATGTATTTAATTACAAGTTAGGGGATAAGTTTGCATGATGAAAGAAATTAAGAATACAATAAAATTATTGAGATTTCCTTTTTCCATATTCCTGTTACCTATTTCCTTATTTTCTTTATTTTACATACACCCCGTTTTAAATTACGAATTAGCTTTAGTGCTTATTATTTGGCATGTACTGGTATTTCCTTCCAGTAACGGCTATAATAGTTATCATGATAATGATGATGGACCAATTGGTGGATTGGAAGCGCCGCCTAAACCAACAAAACTCTTACTATATATTTCGAATGTTATGGATACTCTTGCTATCCTACTCTCATTTGCAATCAACATTTATTTTGCAGGTTTTGTAATTCTTTACATCATTGCCTCGCGCCTTTACAGTAATCGTAAGGTTCGCTTAAAAAAATACCCCTTGCAGGGATTTTTTGTGGTATTTATTTTTCAAGGCGCATGGATATTTTGTGCGAATGTAATAGGGCTCTCTTCCATTAACTTATTTTCGGACATATCACTGATTCTTTCTGCGACTGCGTCTTCTTTTCTTATTGCGACTATTTATCCAATTACACAGATATATCAACATGAAGCTGATAGGAAAGATGGAGTAACGACTCTCAGTATGTCCTTGGGACTAAAAGGAACTTTTGTTTTTTCAGGAATCATGTTCGTAATCGCAACTTTATTAATTTATTTTTCGTTTCATTATGTCAATGCGCTGCATCATTTTTGGCTGTTTACTATTGTTATATATTGTTGGACTTCATTGCTAAGTATCCTTTCGCAAAGAAAGAACGCTGGTCAAGAAACGCTATTATAGTCGCATTTGGTGTTTGGGTTATTATTGATTCTTCCCTATGCGTGTATTTTGAAGTTTATCCTCAGATATATATGATCAATGCTTTTTCTATACTTGTAAAGGCTCTTCCAATAATTTTTACATGGAAAGCCTTTTAACAATTTATTGTGGTATTGCTCATGGCATTCTTTAATGAATCTATCTGATCCCGATAGCTATCGGGATTGATTGTCTCTTAATATCCACCCTTTGGGCATCTCTTCAAACGGGTAATTTGATTAACTGCCGGCATTAATTTTATCTAATGACAAATGTAAACTTTTAAGGCTTTTATTGTAAATAGTTCCGTGTAATTTTAATTTTTTTTTATACTTTAACGCTGTTTTAAAGGAGAGATATGGCGATAACAGAACCAAGCGTGAGCAAAGAAGTTTCTTTAGATATATTAAAAAAAGCATACGGCATCATGTGCACAGCAAAGGCCATGACTGATTTGTACGAAGCAAACAAAGAAGTAACCGCAAAATACGTGCACGCAACATCGCGCGGACACGAAGCCATACAAATTGCATTAGGCCTGCAGTTATTACCGCAAGATTATTTAAGTGCGTACTATCGTGATGATAGTATTTTACTTTCTATTGGTATGCAACCTTACGAATTAATGTTGCAACTGCTTGCAAAACGTGATGACCCTTTTTCGGGAGGGAGAACATATTATTCGCATCCTTCGTTGAAACGTGATAACATGCCGAAAATTCCACATCAGAGTAGTGCTACGGGTATGCAGGCAATTCCTACAACAGGCGTTGCGATGGGATTGCAATATTTAGAAACTACAAAGCTTCAGAAAGATTTTAAAGGATTGAACCCGATTGCAGTTTGCTCCATGGGCGATGCAAGTATTACCGAAGGAGAAGTTGCTGAAGCATTTCAGATGGCGGTTTTAAAAAAATTACCAATTTTATATTTAGTTCAAGATAACGAATGGGATATTTCAGCGCATGCAAAAGAAATTCGTACGCAAGACGCGACAGATTACGCAAAAGGTTTTAAAGGATTAGAAGTTAGAACAATTGATGGAACAGATTTTACTTGTTGTTATAAAACAGTGCAGGAGGTTTTAGCATTGATTCGCAAAGAGCGTCGTCCGTTTTTAATTCATGCTAAAGTTCCATTGCTAAATCATCATACTTCGGGTGTTCGTAAGGAGTGGTACAGAGATGATTTAGAAGAATCGGCTAAACGCGATCCGTTACCAAAACTTCGTAACAGAATAATAATTGACGGAGCAAATCCTACTGAAATAAAAAAATTAGAAGATGATGCAGTTGCATTAGTGCAAGCTGATTACGAAAAAGCAGTAAAGGCAGAAGACCCGCGTCCGGAAGATTTATTTAAACACGCTTTTGCTCCCACATCTGTAACTGAAGAAAAAGGAGAACGTTCTCCTGCAGGAAAACAGGCAACTGTTATGGTTGATGCTGCTTTGTTTGCCATTAGAGAATTGATGGAAAAACATCCGGAGTGTTTGTTATACGGACAAGACGTTGGAAAAAGATTGGGCGGCGTTTTTAGAGAAGCAGCAACCTTAGCGCAGCAGTTTGGAGATCACAGAGTATTTAATACACCAATACAAGAAGCATTTATTGTTGGCTCAACGGTTGGTATGAGCGCGGTTGGATTAAAACCTATTATAGAAGTGCAGTTTGCAGATTATATTTGGCCGGGCTTAAATCAATTGTTCACAGAAGTTTCCCGCTCGTGTTATTTATCAAATGGTAAATGGCCGGTGAGTTGCATTTTACGTGTGCCAATTGGTGCGTATGGAAGCGGTGGACCTTATCACTCAAGTAGTGTAGAGAGTGTTGTGTGTAACATAAAAGGAATTAAAGTTGTTTACCCAAGCACAGGTGCAGATTTGAAAGGATTAATGAAGGCCGCTTACTACGACCCGAACCCTGTGTTGATGTTAGAACATAAAGGACTTTACTGGAGTAAGATAAAAGGCACAGAAGAAGCTAAGACTATTGAGCCCGATGAAGATTATATTATTCCATTGGGGAAAGCACGAATGGTTCAGGAAGTAAAAAGTAGGCAGGAGGCAGGAGGCAGTGAACAGCCCACAATGACAGTAATTACGTATGGAATGGGTGTGTATTGGGCAAAAAATGCTTCTAAGAAATTTCCCGGTCAAGTTGAGATTATAGATTTAAGAACTCTTTCTCCATTAGATGAAGAAGCGATTTACGCATCTGCAAAGAAACACGGAAAAGTTTTAGTCGTTACCGAAGAACAAAAGAGCAACAGCTTTGCACAAAGCGTAGCCGCACGTATCAATGAAAATTGTTTTGAATATTTAGATGCACCGGTTAGAGTTATAGGCGCAGAAGACATGCCTGCCATACCACTTAATTCTATTCTTGAAAAAACCATGTTACCAAGTGCTGAGAAGGTTGAAGTTGCGATTGAGAAGTTGTTGGGGTATTAAAGCTATTTTGGTAATATTTTAGTTTACTATTAGTCCATAACCTAATGAGACTCCGGTGAATTTCTCCCATTTATCATGACTGGTAAATCGCTTGTAATACTTTCCCCCTTCCTGAGAAGTAAACTCAAACACTTTTTCAGAATTGCTCTGGCCAAAAGTATCAAGTAATTCAAGACTTATAATAAAATCCCCGGTAATAAATATATCTTTTTTAAAAAAATACTTGAATTTGTCATGTTCTTTTAATAGCAGAAAGACTTCGTTTCGTTTTAATAAATTACTGTCCGGTATTTCATTATTAACATTATAAATATTAATTCTAAAACGTAAACTATCAAATTCATTTTTTATAATATTGAACTGAAAGGCAATTAAATGTAATGTTTTGTTTTTATTTTGATAAATAATGGTTGCAAGTTCGGCTCCTTTTGCCCTACTTGTCATGAATCCCCTGTACTCCCAACTATTTGTAAAGTGTCCAATTTTATAAGGTTTTAATTTATCTCTCTCAATTAAAACTTCATGCAATTGAACGACATCTTTTTCCATAATAACGTTTCCGTTTGTAGATAGGCTATCAATAAAAGATTTCACAAGATGTTTTTGATGTTTAAAACCAATGCAAGACATCACCATAGTGTCTAAAAGAAGGTTATCTCTAAAAGACAATATGAAATTTCCCTGCTCATCAGATACTGTCCCGACCGCCTTATTAAGTATTCCGATATTCACAAAACTTATTGGGTTGCCATCCGAGTCAATTATTTTACCACTTAAGTTATTTTGTGCTTGAATACCTACCTGAAAAGCAAGAAAAATAAGCAGAATAGGGAATCTGGGCCTCGATTTCATATGGTTTACTCGATAAAGTCAATCAAAGATACAACCTAAAATCTAACTAATATTGGATCCGCATCACCAAGTGGAGGTGACATATTGCAACCGTTCATTTCTTCTTAAAAATCCCTCCGTTTTACCCCAAATTTTCCCCTTAATTTGCCACTATGCAAAAGAGGTTTAATGTGCGGGTATATGGTATTTTGGTGAAGGAGGGAAAACTTTTAGTATCTGATGAATTTATAAAAGGCAAAGAAATAACAAAACTTCCCGGAGGCGGCTTAGAATTTGGTGAAGGACTTGCTGATTGCGTAGTACGCGAATTTAAAGAAGAGTTAGATTTAGTGATAAGTGTTAAAAATCATTTTTATACTACTGATTTTTTTGTCACGTCGGCTTTTCATGTAGATAGTCAGGTTATTAGTATTTACTATGTTGTGAAAGCGGAAGAAGAAATTAAAATAACCGCCGCCGTCAAAAAATTTGATTTTAAGAAAAAAGTTGAAGGAGCACAATCATTTAGATGGCTTGATATTAATAAACTATCTGAAAATGATTTTACCTTTGTAATTGATAGAAGAGTAGCCGGTTTAATAAGCGAACAAAAAAATTTATTTATATGATTCAGAGAGTGCAAAGTATATTTATTTTAGTGGTAGTAACTGTTTCAGTGTGCCTGTTGTTATTTCCGTTTGTCAGCTACGAAAACCTGTTTAATAAATTTACTATAGCAACATTTAACAAAGCTTACAGCGGTACCTGGCATTATGTAGCGGGCGGTTTCAATATTATTATTCTCGCGCTGTCTGTTATTTGTCTTTTCCTTTATAAAAAACGCACGCTGCAATTTAAAATAGCAAACGTTTTGGCTTTTCTAAGTGTTTTGCTTTTAGCGGTACTACTTTTTACAAACCCAATTGCAGTAGAAGAATTCCTGAGTGGTAAAAAACAAATTTTGTGGCCAAGTTATTTGCCAATTGCCTCAATGATATTTGCTTATTTAGCAGGAAGAGCTATTAAAAAGGATGATAACTTAGTTCGCTCTGCAGATCGCATAAGATAGTTTTCTCGCAAAGAGGCAAAGAGCGCAAAGAAAAAATTAATTAATTAAATTGTAAGAAAATGACAGACATAACAGAATCAACAAATTACAATCAAGAAAAATTAACGCGTCCGTTTAATTTTATGAAATGGATTGATGATAACCGTCACCTTTTAAAGCCACCCGTAAATAACAAAGTAGTTTATAAAGATGCTGAGTTTATTGTAATGGTAGTTGGCGGACCAAATTCGCGAAAAGATTATCACTATAACGAGAGTGAGGAATTCTTTTACCAGTTGGAAGGAGATGTTACTGTGCAGATACAGGAAGACGGTAAAGCAGTTAAAGTACCTATCAAGCAAGGAGAAATATTTTTATTGCCTCCAAAAGTCCCGCACAACCCTATGCGTGGTCCAAATACAATTGGATTGGTTATTGAGCGTAAACGTAGAGAAGGCGAGAAAGACGGTTTAATGTGGTTTTGTGAGCATTGCAATCATAAGTTATATGAAGAGTATTTTATGCTGACGGATATTGCAAAGCAGTTTCAGGTAGTGTTTGAGAAATATTATAATAATAAAGATTTGTGCACCTGCAAAAAGTGCGGTAAAACTATGGACCCACCTCCTGTTATAAAATAACAACAACTACATACTACTACAAATACAATGAGACGCAGATAACGCAGATTTGTATGATAAGCGCAGATATAATTTTTTTTAAATCATATTATCAGAGTTCAAAAAAGTGAGAAGAATACTGTCATATTTAAGAGATAAACACACACTTTGGTTTAAGTTAACCTTGATGTCGTGTTGTTTGTTAATAATTGTCCTTCTACTTCCTAATCCCAACAAAACCCAGTTTTCTTACGAAACAGGTAAGCCCTGGGAAAACGAAGATTTGATAGCGCCTTTTGATTTTGCAATTTATAAATCGGCAGAAGAAATTTCTTCTGAACAAAATGCAATTCGTCAGAATAAACCTTTGTATTACACAGAGAATGATTCTGTATTCAAAAAAAATGTAGAAACATTCTTTAAAGACACTAAACTCTCTAAGCAGGAATCGGAAGTTTGTCGTTCTGTGTTCAACATACTTCTTAATCAAAAAATAATTCAATTGCCCGATACGGGTACTGCCACTTCTCCGGTTTGGATCATTAAAGACAAAGCTGTTTTAGAAAAAGAATTTTCAGAATTTTTTACCATTTTACAAGCAGATAGTTTTTTGACAAACTACATTACCAAAAATCTTCCTGAGGTTAATGTCAAACATTTTTTAGAACCGGCCGAAAACACATTAATTCATACACTTACTTTAAGTAAAAAATTAACAGAACAAAATTTGAATCAGGAATTAAATGATTTAGCTCTAATTAAAGATAAACGGATAAAAGGACAATCACTCATTAATAAAGGAGATGTGGTTGATGTTTCCAAGTATGAGATTCTGAATTCTCTGCAAAAAGAATTATCTAAACAAAAAAAATACAATAAACATGCAATAGCTGCTTTATTGGGCAGGGTAATATATGTTGCGCTTTGTCTTGCTATGGTATTTTTATTTTTAGGATTTTTCCGAACAAGTATTTTTGCGCAAAATACGCAAGTGACTTTTATTTTTTTATTGGTCAGCTTGTTTGTTCTTGCGGGTTCTTTAGCTACAAGAAACAATCAACTTAGTTTGTATGCCGTTCCATTTGCTATAGTTCCCATACTTATTCGTGCTTTTTTTGATACGCGTACAGCTTTGTTTGTGCATCTTAATATTATTTTGCTCTCGGCAGTTTTTATAGAACAAAAATTTAATTTTGTTTTTATCGAAATATTAAGTGGTATTGCCGCTATATTCAGTATTGCAAATTTAACGCGCCGCTCTCAATTATTAATTACCGCATTTGTTACACTTGTAGTAAATGTGTCTGCCTATTTTGCTTTGCATGCTGCTGATTTAGAAAATATGAAATTTTCTGATTGCAATCCTTTTTTTGTGGCCTCTGCTTGTTTGCTCATAGCATACCCGCTTATTTATGTTTTCGAAAAAATATTTGGTTTTATTTCTGACTTTACTTTACTGGAATTGAATGATACAAGTAATAACCCTTTATTAAAACAGCTTTCATCTGATGCACCGGGAACCTTTCAGCATAGTTTGCAGGTAGCAAACATGGCAGAAGAAGCAATTAGTCTTATTGGAGGAAACGCTTTATTGGTGCGAACAGGAGCCATGTATCATGATATTGGAAAACTTTACAACACTTCGTACTTCATAGAAAATCAAAGTGCAAATAATAATCCGCACGAAGAATTATCGTATGAAGAAAGCGCAAATATTATTATCGGACATGTCATCAAAGGAATTGAAATGGCGGGTAAACATAAACTTCCTGAGCAGGTTATTGATTTTATTCGCAGCCATCATGGAACAACTCTTGCCAGTTATTTTTATTATAAAGCAAAAGAAGAGAATGTAGGAGTGATTCCGGATGAAAAAAAATTCCGTTACTCCGGACCAATACCTTTCTCAAAAGAAACCGGTGTACTGATGTTGGCAGACAGTGTAGAAGCTTCAGCAAGAAGTCTAAAAAATTATGATGCCGTAAGCATTGATGATTTAGTAGAACGTATCTTTAAATACAAAATGGATGAGAACCAACTTATCAATTCTGATTTAACGTTGAAAGAACTTACCTTGCTTAAAAAAATATTCAAAAAGAAATTAATGAATATGTATCATGTGCGGATTGAGTATCCAAAAAGCAATTAAATTGGAGGTAATTCTTCAGTTGCTTTTTTATCCGCCTTCTGCTTAATATCAAGTACTACTATAGCTGCAATAAATCCCCAAAACGGGATGGATAGTTTGTCGGTATCAAGAAAATTATTTAATAATCCGTGTACAAAATAAGTTGTTAAGCCTGTCAATAAAAGTATGGCGAGAACTTTTTGTTCTTTATTTTTTGCACCATACACTATACGAAAGCCGGTTGAATAAACAATAATAAGTAAAGCAAGCACTCCGGCCATACCCAGTATACCTTGTTCACTAAGCGGACCCAGATATTCGCTATGGGCATTTCCATTCGTACCGGCATTGGTCGAAATAAGTGATTTTTCACTTGTCTTTTGAAAAGGTGCGTATTGAAACATGTATGTTCCGGGTCCCCAGCCAACCAATGGCCTTTGTTGAAACATCTTAATGGCGCAACTCCATCTATTTAAACGTTCCAGATTACTGTCATCTGTTTTAATATTTGTAATTGATTCTACGTTTTGTGAAGCATCATTACCGGAAGCAGTGTTGTTTTGATTCAGGTAGATTAAAATTTGTGTCTGAAAAATAAGAAAAACTACAACTAAGGAAGCAACTGTAATAAGTATTGTTCTGAATTTAATTTTCATAAAAAGAAATACGAGCAGACCAATTGCTCCTGCTAATCCTACCCATGCTGCACGCGTAAAACTTAGTACCACTGCTGCAGAAAGAATAATCAGGCATACTGTTATAATTAATCGTTGGAAAGTGCCAAAACGTTTTAAAAACAAAAAACCCATTAAAGGCGGCACATACATAGCTAAGGCTGCAGCGTAGGCGGTATGGTCGTTATAAAAGGGAGAAGTAATCCAATCAGCTACATGCTCATCAAAATTATAAGCAGCGTGTTCAATAGTAATATAAGTAGCTACAGCTGTAAGCGGAATAACATATAACCAAATATATTTAAAGATGTTGCTTTCCTTTTTGTTAAAGAGATAAGCCATCATAAAATAACCCGAAGCAAGAAACCATAAGCGGGCAATAAAATACTTCATTGAAACAAGGGGCATTTCGCTGGTAAAGCAGGTAAATGCCATCCATAACAGTTGAAGAAAAATAATTTTTGTAACAGGGTGTTTAAGAATTTCTTTTGTAATAAATTTAGAGTAGAGTTGATAAACCGGCAACACGAGTAAAACCGCAGCCATAAAAGGCTCAGTGGGTATACTTAAATCAACATCGGAGTTAACCCCCATTTCTTTGAGTGTTACTGCAAGAGGAGTAAAAAAAACAATAGAAAAGACAAAAGTATCAAACGAAAAAAAAGCAACTAAAATTAAGCCTAAAGCTAAAGGTAATAAAGTATAAGGAAGAAATATTGTTTTGTTAACGAATAAAGAAATACATAAACCTATAATGTATAAGCTGCAGAAAATATAAAAATAGAAAAGAGACTTATTCTTCTGAAGCAATTTGTTCATAAGCAAGTTTAATCTTGTCAATAAAAATAAAGTAGCAACAGGCAAGTAAAAATACAGACAAACAGCTAATTAGCATCACTATTGATTTTTTAGGCCAACTTGCAATCACCGGTCTCGTTGGTTGAGAAGCCATTGCCGTAAAAGTTGTTTTGTGATAGTATTCACTCAATTTCTTTTGGTAATCGTTATTAGCCCATGCCCATCCGCGTATCTGGTCGTCTAAATAAACGTTTAACTTATTGTATTCAATAACATAATTATTTATTTCTGCCAGTAAAGTGGGAACAGAATTTTTTGTACCATCTTTCTCCATAGATTTTAATTGCTCAGAAACAGAAAGAAGTTCTGCCAGTGAATTATTTGTTGATCCGCCTGAAGACAACTTGTATTGATTCTTCATGAAATCTTTTAGTTGTATTCCCACATTTAAAAGTTTATACTTTTCATTTAATGAATTCATTAAACGCTGGGTACTGTCAACTTCGTGTTTTTTATAATCAACATATATTTTAGCGTTGTTTACAGTTTCTAAATAATTTTTGCGATGTTCTTTTTCTATAAGCCAGTTAGTTGCATCAATGATTCCGGCTACCAGTAATCTGGCCGTATCAGGGTCAAAGTCTTCTACCTTAAGTTCAATGGATTCGTATTTAGTTTGTGAGATGCTTACCTTTTTCTCATAAACGGCGTCGTAAAAGAATGGGTATGCTTTTTTTGATGTATCTATCTTATAATGCGCGCAAAGGTTATATTTTTTTAATAGATATAAACGTATTTCATTTGAATTCATGTATTGAAGCAATTGCTCAGTTGAGGACTCCTCACTATAAGCAACAAGGTTTGTTGGATAAACAAATGCAGTCGATTTAAAAACGGGAGTAATAAACAAGCAACAGATATAAGTAATAACAGCAGTTATCGCAAATATGATTACCAATGTTTTTTGGTGCTTAAATAATTTTTTGAGTATGATTATATTTTCATTAGGCATATCGGTAATTTGAATATTTTTATTTTCTCGTTTTTTGATCCTTCTTTTTAGGATAAAGACAGACTTTCATTTAGCAATTGTTGGAGGAGTTTTAATAGTGGCAATAACTTCTTTCATACGCTGGGCATATGCAAAATATAAACAGGCAAGGAGAAAAGATGAAATCGCTGTAATAATTGTTATTACCCCTCTCTTAGGCCAGTATTTTACATCGGGTTTAGTGGGTTCAGAGGCAACAATCATGTAGGTTAAATTCCTGCTAAAATCACGAACTGATTTTGACAGGTCATTTTCAACGTTTGCATATAATTTAGCTTCTTCAGTAAAAGAATTACTAAGTCTGAAAAATTCGGGGCCATGTTCTGCCATACTATTCATGGCATCGTCAAGCGCTTTATTTTCCTTTCCTTCAGCTAGTAACTTATAATAATTTTTAGAGGCTTCACGCATTTGCGAACCCATATCAATTAAATGATATTTTTTAGTAAAAGCTTCCATTAATGCCTGAAGACTGTCTAAAGACTTACGGTGTGTTACCAAATAGGCTCTATTTACAGTTACAAATTCATTAAACTTTTTAATGTGTTGTTTTGATATAATATTATTAACGGCTTCAATGATGCCGGAAGCAATTTTTTGAGCTGTATCGGGGTCTGTATCCAGAATATTTAATTCAATCGATTCGTACTTAGTTTGTTTGGTAATCACATTTTCTTCGTAAACGTAATTATATAATGTTTGGAATTTTGGATCCAGGGTATCAAGGTTATAATGTCTGTCTAGTCTGAATTTTTTTAATACATCAGCCCTTACATTGTATGAATTAAAAAACTGGAGCAATAACTCGGTATGAGAGATAGCATTATTTTGTTGTTCCATAAAAAAAGGAACCATGTTAGCTGGATAAACATATGCTATCGATCTATATTTGGGTTTTACCAGATAAGAAATGGCAAATGCAAGAACAGAAGCTATAAGCGTTACAAGAAAAATTTGTTTTCGACGAAAATAAAGTACCCGTAAAATCTCTACGTTGGGTTTATCCATAATTTTAAATTTTGCCAAAGATAAGAAATGTGTTTTAACTGTACTTTAAAAAGCGCATAATTGATTTCAAGCTAATAAGTCCTGTAATAAGTGCCCAAATGCCCGAAAACGTACACATTAGCATAATTCCTACTATTGGATTGGTAATAAATGAGGAACATAAGAACCCGCACGTAATAATTCCCGAAAGGAATAGAAACAAGATGACAATAAGACGATAATTTTTTCTGAATTTAAATATTTTGTAGGATAAGTAAACCCACATACCCGCTGTAAAAAATTGTGTAACTAAGCTGGAAACAGCGGCTCCCATTGCTTTGTAGTGCGGTATTAAAATAATGTTTAAAATAAAATTAAGGCAAATACCAATAACGGCCATGGTATTTAATTGTTTTAAATTTCCGTTGGCAGTTAGTAAAGTGCTAAAAATATAGGTAGTAGATATGGCCACAAAACAACACATTAAAATAGAAAAAACAGTTGTTGAGTCGGTTACGCCGTGATTGATGCTTGAAACTAAATAATCACGGTAAAAATAGCTTACAGCAGAAGCAATGATAGCAGGAGTAATAATCAAAGTGAAGGATAATTTCACCAGGTTTTCTATCTTTTCGTTAAATTTTATCATGCGGCTAAAAATAGGCAGCAGTTGCAAAGCAAATAGCAATGGAATCATATTTGCTGCTTCCAATAAACGAAACCCTTTAGCGTAAACGCCTGCCTGAGCGGCACCACTCATGTTTAAACTTTCTTCAGCGTGTGCAATTATGTGTTGTACTTGCGGATATTTAACATAAGGCATGTGTTTTACTTTCTCCATAAGAAAAAAGACGTAATTATTTTTATTGGGCAAAAGGCGTTCTATCATAACCGCATCTAAGCGATTGTAAAAAGTCATCAATAAAACCATTATAGCGTACGGAAAGCTTTTTTTCAAAATCATTACCCAAAAGGGCCAATTCCAACTGATGGAAAAACTCTCGGTTTTTCCCAATACCACTAAAAATGCGAGGATAGCAGTAAGTAAATAAGCTCCGGTTTGCGTATATACAAACACCATGATATTCATTTGAATTCCGGTAAAACTTGTCCAAAGCAATACACCACAAAATGAAATCATTATTAAACGATCCAGAATGGAAATAAGACTATCTGTTTTAAAAAAGTGCAATCCGAGTAAATTAGAACGCAGGTACTGAATCATGGAGATTAAAAACTGATTAACGCCCAGTAGAAACAAGAGTTTAAGGTAACGAGAGCTGTAGCCAACCATTAATCCTATTGCAATGGTTACTCCAATATAAATTACACCTAATAAAATTTTAAGAAGAAAAAGACCGGTAAAATGCTTGGCCAGCAAGTGATTGTTTTGAGCAATGTTTTTATTGTTAAAATTGGTAATACCAAAATCGAGCAAAATATTAAGCAGAAAAGAGAAATTGAATAGAACAAAATATTCTCCGTACGTTTCATTCCCTAATTTGTATTGTAAATACGGCTCAATGCCCAATACCCAAAATGGCTTAATAAGGAGATTTAAAAAGAGTAATATGGCCAGATTGGTAATAAACTTACGCTGCATGGGGTTGCGAATATACGAAATTGCCCTTTTAAACTATATGACTATTTTTGTCTTTTAACTTCTCTTGAAAATAGTTGTAAATACGCGCCTTTTATTGCCAAACCGTCTCGATGGTATTGGCTGGTTTAGTTATCAATCTTTAAAACGAATTACGCAACAACATCCGGAAATACATTTTATTTTTTTATTTGACAGACCTTATGATGAAGAGTTTATTTTTTCTGATAATATAACCCCCCTGATTTTGTCGCCTAAGGCAAGGCACCCATTTTTGTTTTATTATTGGATGCAGTTTTCTGTAAAACCTTTACTGAACGAAATGAAACCTGATTTATTTCTTTCGCCGGATGGTTTTTTGGCATTGGGAGCAAAATGCAGGCAATTACCGGTAATTCATGATATAAATTTCTTACACCACCCTAAAGATTTGCCTTTTTGGGTGAGGAATTATTATAATCACTTCTTCCCAAAATTTGCAAAAGAGGCCACGCGCATTGCAACGGTTTCTGAATTCAGTAAAAAAGATATTGCAGTGAGCTATGATATAAATCCCCAAAACATTGATGTGGTTTACAATGGCATTAACGATTATTTTGAACCGGTTGATGAGATTACAAAAACGGCTGTGAAAAATAAATTTACCAACGGCTGCGATTACTTTTTATTTGTGGGTTCTATCTCCCGTCGTAAAAATATTTTGCGATTAATAAAAGCATTTCAACTTTTTAAAAAAGAGACTTCCTCCAATATGAAATTAGTATTGGCAGGCGCTATTTTTTGGGGAGATAATGAAATTTCGTCTTTGATGAAAGAATTGCAAATAGAAGATGAAATAGTTTTTACGGGTCGTGTACCAAATGAAGAATTAAAAAATATAACCGCTTCGGCTTTTGCCATGACCTATCTTCCGTATTTTGAAGGATTTGGAATTCCATTGGTAGAAGCCATGCAATGTGGCATTCCTATACTGGCTGCCAATGCATCTTGTTTACCCGAAATAGCGGGCAATGCGGCCTTATATGCAAACCCTTTTGACGAAAATGAAATTAAAAATGCAATGCTTACTTTATTTCAGGACGATTCTTTACGAAATGATTTAATTAAGCAAGGCTATAAAAGAAAAGATAATTTTTCGTGGGATAAAACAGCTTCTCTTCTTTGGCAAAGTATTGAAAAAACACTTTCTTAAAATAAAACGCTGATAACGCAGGTTGTTTATGGTTTAAAATGTTTTTTTATTTTAATTGTTAATGAGGCAGCGTTTTCTCAATTCTTGCTATTTATAATTATCCGCGTCATCTGCGTTAAATTGTATTTGACAATTTCTTAGAAAGGGTAACCAATACCGAAATTAGCAACAAAAGAGGAGAGGAAACCTCTGCCAAACATCCAACGCTGCCCTTCCAAATTTGCAGGATTATACGTTTTAAATGCTCCATCAATTCGGAGAATGAAAAAACTAAAGTCGGCACGTATTCCTAATCCTGTACCGGTTGCAAATTCTTTGTAAAATCTATTTATTTTAAAATCCGCTCCGGGTTTATCGGCATTAGCTTGTCGTAACCAAACATTTCCTGCATCAACAAACCAGGCTCCGTTTAAAAATTTATAAATTGGAAAACGAAATTCAAAATTTGTTTCTAATTGTATATCTCCTAGTTTATCAAAATTTACAGGACTTTGTTTAGTTGGATTAGCTTGGTTAAAACGATCTTGATTAAACGATCCTTCCCCAACTGTACGCGCAGTCCAAGCTCTAATAGAGTTAGGGCCTCCTGCAAAAAAACTTTTTTCGTAAGGTAATACATAAGAAAACGCATAACCCATTCCCCCATAAGCCCTAAAAACAAATCGACCCAATTTTTTTACAGTACGATAAGCGCGAAAATCCATGTCGCTTCGTGCAAATTGAGCAAGAGGTACATATAAAAAGTGATAGGCACCCAACGTATCTTTTTTTTCTCCGATTAAATTATAAACACCACGCAAAATATTTCCGCCCGATTCTAAATTTAATTTAAAGTACATAAATGTTTTATACTGATCTTTTTCTTGTCCTTTTTGATTATTGAAAATGTAAGTATAACGCGATACAGTAGTAATGTGACTTACAAAACTATTTTTTAAGAACGAATTTGACGCACCTTTTAGTTGCTCTGAAAAAGCAGCACTTAAATCAGCTTTGATTAAGTTAACCTCAATAGGTACAATATAATGCTTGACATAATCTTTTTCATTAAACTGCAAACCATAATTTATGTTTGACAAGGTACGTGCATACAGGTTGTTTTGCTGAAAGTTAAAAGAAGAGCCAATAATGGTTTTTGGTTGCGCATTAGAAGCAAAAGGAATAAAAGTGAATGGAAAAAGCGGCTTAGGGAAATTAAGATTAATCTCCGGACCAAATTGTACTGTATTGAAGGATTGTAAAAACGGAATTCCTAAAGGAGTTTCTTTGGTTTGTGTGGCAAAGTTTTTCTGAGCAATTAAACCGCCTTTTAATTTTATTTCTAAAAGCTCTGAGCCCCTGAACGTATTTCGGTTTTGATACACAATGTTTGCCGCCATACCTAAGTTACCTGAAGTGTTTGTACCCTCTGTCTCTACTGAGAAGTTTTGTTTAAACATGGGCGACATGAGTATATAACAATCAAGGTAATTGGGTTTCCCTTCACTTTCTTTAAATGTAATACTTATGCTTTTAAAAGATTTAAATGCCGATAAACGCATAAAAGTTTCTTCTACTATATCGTAATTAAATAATTGCCCCTGATAAAAAAGAATTTTCGTTGTAATATCTTTTTTTCTAAAACTGAGGTGTTTATTATATAAAAAGGTAACGTCGTTGTATTGAATGGTATCTGCGTATGATTTAGTTCGGTTAAAAATATCGTAATCGGTAATTACATAAATCTGGTTTATGTTATAACGCTCGTGATTAGAAACTAAAAGTGTGTCACTATTATTTTCCGGTCGATAGGTATACTTTTTAATATTTATTTCTATATCTAAAAGATTTCCATCAACATTGGTATCTACCAATAAAAAAACAAACTCGGGTCCAAATTTGTAATACCCGTTATCACGTTGCTGTCTTGAAATTCGATCTCGTTCTTTGGTCAAAACGTCTGCATCATAACGCATACCAGGTTTAATGAGACAGTTTACGGTATCTTGGTAAATGTAATATTGTAGCTGCTCGTCTTCAACAGAATATTCTACATACCTTATTTGAGTAGGCGGCCCCGATTTAATTTTATAAAATACTTCGGCTTTTTTATGTTTTTTACGAACGTGTACACTGTCTGTTACAATGGCCTGAAAATATCCTTTGCTGTGAAGGAATTTTTTCATTTGAAGACAGTTTGTTTTTATTCCGGCCGAGTCGAGTATAGAGGGAGGTTCGCCGCTTTGCACCCAATTTTCGCGCCAGGTAAGTGCTGTTTTGTCTTTTAACTTAACGGGTTTTGTTTTTTTTCCTTTTGCTGTACGTTTTTGATTTTCTACTTCATTTTTAGCAATGCGGCGTGCGTTAATCAGATCGTATTTTTTATCTCGGACATCTTTTATCCGAAACATTTTATCCTGGTTAATAGAGTTGTAAAGCCATAAATGATAGGGGAAGAGGTCTAAGTTAATTGCATTAAAAGTTATCAAATACCGATTGGGTTGTTGTCTGATAAAAGGCATAATTTCATCATTTGAAACTTCTGTCTTATTGTTAATAATGAAGTTTTCATCCAATAACAATTCATTGTCTTTTAATTTTTTTGTGGTACTGCAACTAAGTAAGATGCAGCAAAAAGCAAAAAAGCCTAAATAGTGCGCCCCTTTTTTTTGTATTTTGTACCCGCTTTTCACTTTTGTGCGAAATTAACACCAAACAGGCTATGTTGAGCAAAAGCAAGATTAAAAATATAAACCAATTGCATCAGAAAAAATTCAGGAATGAGTTTAAACTGTTTATTGCAGAAGGCCCTAAGGTGGTGGAAGAGTTTTTGCATGCGGATATAAAAATAACAGAAATATACGGGCTTGAAAACTGGATTGACGGCAATACAGCGTTGTTAAACGAAAAAAAGTGCATTTACGAAAAGGTAAATGAAGCTGAATTGGCTCGTATCAGCGTATTACAAGCCCCCAATGAGGTTTTGGCTGTATGCAAACAACCTTCTTTTTCTGAAAAAAATATCGATGCCAAGGCAGATTTGTTTCTTTATCTCGATGGCATTGCCGATCCGGGGAATATGGGTACGATTATACGTATGGCTGAATGGTTTGGACTAACCCAGCTATTTATGGCTAACGAATCGGCAGAGGTATTTAATCCTAAAGTGGTGCAAAGCAGCATGGGCTCTTTGGCCAGAGTAAAGAGTTTTTACCTGCCTCTAAAGGATTTAATAAAACTTAGCGAAAAAGCAGAAGTATGGGGCGCAGAATTAAGCGGAGAAAATATTTATACTTTACCTTTGCCGGCAAAATGTATTCTTGTCATTGGCAGCGAGTCGCATGGAATTACGTCAGCATCTAGAAAATTGTTGAGCAAAAGCATTTCTGTTCCGGTGGCAAAAACAGCAAAAACAGAATCGTTGAACGCAGCAACGGCAACTTCTATTATTTTATCTGAACTATTCAGAAAGGCCAATTTCTCCAAGTAGAGGCGCATCAGATTTTTTGCCACAGATGACACCGATTAGCGCAGATTCTAAACACAGATTTTTTGTATTGTTGTATTAATTTTCTGGTTCAATAATTAGAAAAATTAATCTGTGGGGCAATCTGTGAAAATTCGTGAAATCTGTGGCACCCATTGTGCCAAAGGCACAGCCGGTTGCTCAACAAGGATATCTACTTGTATTTCTAAAACTCTAAATCTTTCTCCGTGCCTCCGTGGTAAAACCGGAAATTCTTTTAAATTCTGAATTTATCCTATAACTTTGTCTTCATGTCAATATACACACAACTAAGAGGAACGGGAGTTGCCATCATTACTCCTTTTACAAAAAGCGGCAAAGTAGATTTTGTTGGATTAACCAACGTAATAAATCACATCATTAACGGTAAGTGCGAATACATGGTAGTTTTAGGCACAACCGGTGAGACAGCTACTTTGAGTACCGATGAAAAAATGCAAGTTGTTGCGCACATCATTAAAGAAAATAAAAAACGTGTGCCACTTGTTTTGGGTATTGGCGGTAATAACACGCAGGAAGTTAAAGAAACCATTAAGCAAGTAGATTTATCTGCCTTTGTTGCTATACTTTCTGTTTCGCCCTATTATAACAAACCTTCGCAACGTGGTATTTATGAGCATTACAAAGCCATTGCACAATCAACTGCAAAACCAATTATTTTATATAATGTTCCGGGAAGGACGGCTTCGAATATTGCTTCAGAAACAACTTTAAAATTGGCAAACGACTTTAAGAACATTGTGGCTATAAAGGAAGCTTCAGGTAATATGGAGCAATGTATGAGTATTATAAAAAATAAACCCAAAGACTTTTTGGTTATTAGCGGAGATGATAATTTAACACTCCCGCTTTTAGCTTGCGGTGCCGATGGGGTTATTTCTGTTTTGGCAAATGCTTATCCTAAAGATTTTTCTGAAATGGTGCGTTGTGGTTTAAAGGGTGATTTTGCTGCGGCACGAAAACTTCATTACAAAACTTTTGAAATTACCAACCAATTATTTGCTGATGGAAACCCGGGTGGCGTTAAGCGTGCGCTCGAGTTATTAAAAATTTGCGGCCCCGATGTGCGCTTGCCATTGGTAAAACCAAATGAAAATGTGCAGCAGAAATTGAAAGAACTGGTTACTGCTTATAAATAAAACCTAAATTTTGTCAGTTCGAGCGGAGTCGAGAACCTTGAAAAAACAATTTCATTTCTTGGTTTTTTTTCTTATATTTGGGATAATGAAAACTATCCACATGAATAAGAAAACTATTTTATTTATTGCTTGTCTATTGGCAACGGTATTTATGAAAGCACAAACCGACAGCGTTACTGTTTATTATGCAGGATATACTTGCGAGTGTTGTTCGGGAAATACAATACCTTATATTTGTTTTAATGATCCGGGTGTCCCATTGGCGAGTGGTTGCCCAAGTTCTGGTTCCGGTTCTTGTGGAACTTCGGCTTCTTGCAACACGCAATCATTTATGAATACAGTTCCGGCGGGTAATGTGGTTACTCAAGTAAATGTTTATTATTATACGATGAACTGTGGAGGTAGTGCTACACCCACATTAAACGGAATGCCACTTTCTAATGCTCCGGTACTTAACGGCTCATGTTTATGTAGTACATTAAGTTCAGGATGGTCGGTTAATGCTTCTTCTTCTAATACCTATCCTTGCGGAATACCCGGTTATAATTATGGAGTAGGTGCAACCGAAACTTTTAATGTTTGTTTTACAGGAGGGAATGTATGTATTAGCAAGGCTGAAATTGTTTTAAGCTATACGAATGCACCAACAGGCACTACCCCGGTGGTTAGTATACTTGCTCCAAACGATTCTATTTGTAGTGGAACAACAACTACTTTAACGGCAAGCGGAGCTGATACCTATACATGGAGTACCGGCGCAACTGCCAATTATATAACTGTATCGCCCGCAAATACTACTACTTATACCGTTATAGGAACAGACACTACGGGTGCTTGTATAAATATGGCAACAAAAGTCATTTATGTAGAAAGTATTAACATACAGGCTACACAAAATTTTATTTGTGGCGGACCAACATCAGTTACTTTAACCGCAAGCGGGGCTAATACTTATACTTGGAATACCGGGGCTACAACAAATACTATTAGTGCCACTCCAACCGTTACCACAACTTATACAGTAAATGCCACCGGATCAATGGTGGGTTGTACATCACTCTCAGCAATAACTACAATTACTGTTAGCCCAAGTCCAACTCCAATTACAAGTTTTACTTTAACACAAGATACCGCACCGCATTACTGGGATGCTTATGCAGGTTATCCGGCTAATGTAACAAATGCCTCTTGGAGTTGGGGAGACGGAACTTCTACGATAGGCCTTTATCCAAGTCATATTTACGCGACTCCCGGTTCTTATTATATTTGTGTAACGGTTACAGTTACCACAGGATGCAGTGCAACTTATTGTCAAAGTGATTCCGTTTACCGCTTAGCTAATAATAGTGTTTATTCTACAATGGTTTATGTGAATGTTTTACAACCACACAGTCAAACAACAGGCATAAAGCAAGTAACAAGTAAGGAAAATAATCTGTTAACTGTTTACCCTAACCCCGCAAACGGAACTCTTACTGTAGAATGTAAATTTAAAAACGCTGAGTTATTTATTTGCGATGTGTTAGGAAATAAAATAATGCATTTGTATGCCGAAAAAGAAATAACAAGCATTGATATTAATAGCTTGAACAAAGGAGTTTATTTTTTAAACGTAAAATCGGCCAATGGCATTTCTACGAAAAAATTTATCGTGCAGAGATAATATATAAACAACCAACGTATGAATAAAAAAACTATTTTACTTTTTACTTTTTTTGTGACAAGTGTTTGTGCGCAAGCTCAGGCACAGCAGCAATATTATACCACACCAATTATTAACGGAGAATTTATTTCTAAGCGCGTAGAACAGATTAAAAAAGATGGTGCTGACGAAAAAGAAGTTCAACACCTGAAAGATCATTTAAATAAACTGATGCAAAAACAGAAGGAAGAAATTTTAGCAGGTACTTTTGTTGAAAGCAGATTAGCACCACCGCCACAGGTTTTATCAGGATGCATAAATACGGGTTTTGAAGATGGTACAACTAATGGGTGGACGCTACAATCAGGAAGCGCCTCTTTGGGACTTTTACCTTGCCCTACTTGCATTACCGGCGCACCCGGTTCAGGTGTTTATGAGATTGTAGGTGCTGGTGTAACATCAAACGTTAATACTACCAGTTGTGCTTGTTCACCAATTGACTGTTCTACTTTACCCTGTACAGGCGGTATTGATGGTTTTGGAGGTTTTTCTGTAGTAGCTCCGGCTCCTTTAGGGGGAAATTCTTTGCTTATGAATAATTCTGATTGTAATTACCTGATGGAAAAGGCTTCTCAAACCTTTTTAGTTGGCCCCACTAACAACAGTTTTACATTTGGATATGCTGTTGTTTTGCAAAGTGGCGGGCATCCTCCTTCTGCTCAAGCTTATTTTAGTGTAGATGTAATTGATGTTGCTACAGGTCAAATAATACCTTGTACACAATATAATTCTTCTCCGCCGAGTTCCGGTAGTTTAAATGGTTGGTCAGTTTCTACTATTGATAATTCTGTACTCTTTCAAAATTGGCAAATTACAACATTAGATTTATCGGCAGTTATGGGGCAGTCAGTTACTGTTGAATTTACTGTTAGTGATTGTGGTGCCGGTGGGCATTTTGGGTATTGTTATATAGATGCCAGTTGCGGTCCTAACCAAATTACTTCTTCAAATATTTTATGTACGGGTGGTACAACAACATTATCCGGTCCTCCTGGTTTTGCAAGCTATAGCTGGACAGGCCCTGTAACAGGTAATACGCAAAACTTAACAACAAATACACCCGGCACTTATACTTTAACAACTACCACTTCTACAGGTTGTTCTGCTCCAATGTTAACGTATACCTTAACACAAAATTCGGGCATTCCTCCAACCGTTACTCTACAAATCAAAAAGGATTCAATATGCAGCGGCGCAATAGATACATTAATAGCAAGCGGAGCAGATACCTATGTTTGGAGTAATAGTGCAACTAACGATTCTATTTATGTTTCGCCTACTAGTAGCATTACTTACTCTGTTACAGGCACTAATACGGTAAGCGGTTGTGCAAATACTGCAACAAAAACAATTGTTATAACACCTATTGTTATTCTACAAGTTAAAAAGGATTCAATATGCAGCGGCGCAATAGATACATTAATAGCAAGTGGGGCAGATACGTATGTTTGGAGTAATAGTGCAACTAACGATTCTATTTATGTTTCGCCAACAATTAATACTACTTATACAGTTACAGGTACAGATGTATCAAGCGGGTGTACAAATAGTACAACAAAAACCATTTATATAAATGTAGTTAGTATTCAAGCTACAAGTTATTCTGTATGTATTGGTAATACGGATACGTTAACTGCAATTGGTGCAAGTACATACACATGGAGCAGTAATGCCGGAGGCGCAACTACTAATTCTGTTTCGGTTTCTCCTACAGTTAATACTACTTATACTGTTACCGGACAAAGTAATAGTGGTTGTGTAACCAGTTCTACTTATAGTGTATCTGCAATAAATTGTACAACAAATACTAATCAATTCTCTGCTAATATAAATCACATTGTAGTTTACCCTAACCCCGCAAACGGAATTTTGACTGTAGAATGTAAATTTAAAAACGCAGAATTATTTATCTATGATGTTTTAGGAAATAAAATAATGCAGCTTAACCCGGAAAAAGAAATAACTAGCATCGATATAAGTTCTTTAAATAAAGGCATTTACTTTTTAAATGTAAAAACAGTCAACGCTAATTTTACTAAAAAGTTTATCGTGCAGAGGTAGATAATAGAAAACCAATATTTTTTACAACTAAATAAAAACTCAGCGCAACTCAGCGAATAAATCTGCGTACCTCAGCGAGAAAAAATAATTATCATGCATCTTTCAAACCGACAAATTTTTTTACAACATGTAGCGCAGGTAAGTCCAACACCATTGGCTTTGGAAATTGTTTCAGCAAAAGGCGTACACTTACAGGATGTAAACGGTAAAGAATACATCGATTTAATTTCCGGAATTTCTGTAAGTAACATTGGCCATTGCCATCCCGAAGTGGTTGATGCAATAAAAAAACAAGCCGAAACGCACATGCACTTAATGGTGTATGGAGAATATGTGCAAAGTCCGCAAGTGCAATTAGCAAAAGCAGTAACGGATTTACTTCCAAAAAAATTAAACACAGTTTATTTTGTCAACTCGGGCACAGAAGCTACCGAAGGCGCAATGAAACTGGCCAAACGTTTTACGGGAAGAAGTGAAATTATTTCTTTTAAAAATGCGTATCATGGAAGCACACAGGGAGCATTAAGCATAATGGGCAGCGAAGATTTTAAAACAAGTTTTCGTCCGCTATTACCGGATGTGAAAATTATTGAGTTTAATAACGAAGAAGATTTAATTAATATCACAAATAAAACCGCCTGTGTAATTATAGAACCTATACAAGGGGAAGCAGGAGTTATTGCAGCTAAACCTTCTTTCCTAAAAAAATTAAGAGAACGTTGCAATGAAACAAATACACTTTTAATTTTTGATGAGATACAAACCGGTTTTGGGCGGACTGGCACTTTTTTTGCATTTGAACAATACAATGTTATTCCTGATATTTTACTCCTCGCAAAAGGAATGGGAGGGGGGATGCCTATTGGTGCTTTTGTTTCTTCTAATGAAATTATGAATGTGCTTACGCATAATCCGGTACTTGGACATATTACAACCTTTGGTGGTCACCCGGTTTGTTGCGCTGCTGCATTGGCAAACATACAGGTAATTACAAAAAATAAATTGCATGAGCGTGCAAAAAAAATTGAAATTATTCTCAAAGAAAAATTAAAACACACTAAAATAAAGGAAGTCCGTGTTTGCGGGGCCCTTGCCGCTATTGATTTTGGAGATGAATTAATAAATATGCAAACCATACAAAAATGTATAGAAGCCGGTGTAATTACCGATTGGTTTTTGTTTAACACACAAAGTATGCGCGTTGCCCCGCCTTTAACAATTACAAATGAAGAATTGATTAAGGCTTGCGAAGTAATTTTGAAATCTATTTCTTGAAAGGATAGGACACGAATTCCACTAATTTTTTTGTAACAATCTATACTAATTCGTGCAATTAGTGTCAAACAACTATTTCTTAGCTGCAATTTTTTGCAGAATTTCTTTTTCTTGTTTACTCAGACTATCGTAACCGCTTTTATTTATTTTATCAAGCAATTCATTCAAGGTCTTCTCTTCGTTAGCAATCTTTGCCTGCTGCGTATTTTTCATCTTATAAACCTTAGCTGATTTCCTTTTCTTTAAAAAGTTAAAAGAGAAAACATGCATCCAGTCATTGCCTTTTTTTAATTGCACGGCATACATCAAACCAAAAATGGCTCCTCCTAAATGCGCTACCTTTCCTCCTGTATTAATCGAAAGATCTAAGGCTGTGCTCAGTAAAAACCAAACCAAAACCACCCATTTTAATTTGAATGTGCCAAAGAAAAATAAGGTAACAGGCATGTTAGGTGCATACACAGCGCAGGCTACAGCTACTGCAGTTACAGCGGCAGAGGCACCAAGCAAATAAGCGGGTGCACCGGCAAAAAAAATATTAAACAGTAATAAAAAGAAAGCCGCGCCCGCTATTCCTCCCATTATGTAAACAAACCAAAGGCGTTTTTCTCCTAGAATAGATGCAAATATTTGTCCCATAAAATAAAGATAAATCATGTTAAAAAAAGCATGACTCAAATCAACATGGGCAAACATATAGGTTATTGGGGTATAGAATTTTGCCGGAAACTCAGTTAACCTGGAAGGAAACATTAAATAATCTAGGATATTATTATGAAGCAGACTGGCCATAATATTTCCTACCAAAAAAACAGTTCCGTTAATCAGCAATAACTGCGTAAGAGCAGAAAACCCTTTTATTTTATTTAAGCCGGCGGCCCAATTTGTATTACTCATTACAAAGTTTGCTTCTAAAGAGTCCTTTGGACAAATATAGTACCAATATATCTAAACTAAGTTTTACCTTTACAAACGTTTTTAAAAGCTGTTTATGATTCGTAAAAGAATAAAATTTGCCTTTAGTGTAGCTTTTTTATTAGTTATACCGATTTTATCGGCTCAGGTTACAATTTCTATCCCTGCAGGAAATCCTCATACCACAGGTTTAAGCAATGCCGAGTGGCGTAAACCTTTGGGCACTTATTTTGGTTACGAACGCAGTGCTCTTATTTTTAAACACAGTGAAATAGGACAATACGGTATAATTACCTCTATCTCTTTTTTCTGCGATACAAGTATTCATGCCCCGGGTAAAACCCCGGTTAGGATTTATATGAAAGAACAAACTGATTCTGTTTTTCTTCAAAATAGCGTAGTTTCCAATGAAGAAATTGGTGCACAGCTTGTTTATTCAGACACAATCAGCAGTTCTTCTTTTACCATTGGGCAATGGGTTAAATTAATTTTTACAACACCTTTTACACATACCACATCAAGGCCCATACAAGTAATTGTTGAAACAAATAGTACGGGTACCGGTAATGAAAATACCTTAAGTAAAAGTTTCTATCATTATGCAACAGTGGGTTTTAATACTTTTCAATACTGGAGCGCAGATAATACACCTCCAATAAATGTTGGCACGCGTTCTTTTAATCGTCCAAACATCCAGTTTGATATGACAAGCCTTTCTGCTTGTGCCGGAATGCCTAATGCCGGGATAACAATAGCATCGGTTGATACCACCTGCTCTCAGGTTTCTTTATCACTACAAGGAAACACTTCTGCAACCGGGCTTATTTATCAATGGCAGGATTCTATTTCGGGAGGCGTATGGACTAATATTCCTTATGCAAATTATTCAACATTAAATTCAAGTATTGGTGCTGATACTTGGTTTAGATGTAAGGTGACTTGTTCCGCACAAAGTGCTTACTCGGTAGTAAAGGAAGTTGTTTTAAGAAATTACCTGCAATGTTATTGTACAGCCAATCTTGGAGGAGGATGTAGCGGCGGAAACGCGATCGACTCAGTTGCCATAGAAACAACCTCTTTGGTAATTGGTCATACAGGTTGCTCAATAAATAATTATTTACAGTATCCGGCAAGTGGAAATACCTGTGCACAAGTAGCCCCCAATCAGAATTATAATTTACACACACGGTTTAATGGAAATGTAATAGCATCGGTTTGGATGGATTACAATCAAAACGGACAGTTTGAAATAACCGAATGGAAACAAATTTGTACCAGCGCTAAAGTTGATAGTGATTATGTTACTGTTCTTGCTATTCCTGCAAGTGCAAAAACAGGATTAACACTTATGCGTATTCGTTCACGGGCATCCGGAAATACAAACGATTCAACAGAAGCTTGCGCTAATTTTGGAAGTGGAGAAACCGAAGATTATTTTATAGGAATTAATTATCCGGTGGGTATTTATCCATCAATGGGTGTGGGATTTGAGAAGGGCTTAATGCTTTATCCAAACCCATCGAGTAACACTTTATACGTAAAGGGTAATTTTACTGTAAATGAGTTAATTACATGTAGTGTTTATTCTATAAACGGCACTTTGATTGGTGAAACCGAAAATATTTATTCAGCTAAACCTTTCAGTATGGATGTCTCCAAATATGAAGTGGGTATTTATTTTCTTAAAGTTTCGGGTAAAGACTTCTCGCTTGTTAAGAAAGTTGTTATTAGTCGTTAATAAGGCTTTTGTTTTTAAGCAATAAAAACCTAAATTTGTGTACCCTACTAAGCGAAATTAATCGTTGTGGAAGGTCTAAACTAAAAACAAAAAACATGAAGAAAATTTACTTACTATTACTTTTATTGCCCTTTTTTGAAATGGATGCACAGGTTCCGGTTTGTGGTTACGATCACACATTTATCGCTTCCGGCCGAAAAGGCGTGTGGCCCGATAGCGCAACTAATTTTGTTGGCGGAACTGTTGGAGCCCCTTATTTGCAAAATGTTACAATTGTAGTGCCAAAAGACACAAATGCTACCATTTTTGGCTCAACGCAAACCTTTACATTTAAGGAAATTGATTTGCAAACTAACATTACTACACCTGCAAACTATGGTTTGCCTCCCGGTCTTTCTTTAACGGGAACCCCGTCTAATTATAAATTTCCGGGTAACGACAGCAGTTGCATGGTTATTTACGGTACGCCAACTACTGTAGGTTCCTACACCTGTTCTTTTACCTTGAAGGCCTACGTAACAGCTTTTACACTTGCTGTTAGTACCCAAACGCTTAAATATTACATAATAAACATAGCTCCTGCTGCAGGAATTGCAACTAACGGTTCTTATAGTTTTCAGGTGATGCAAAATACGCCAAACCCCGTACGCGATAACGCAAACATTAAATTTACTTCTCCTGCTGAAGGAAAAGCAAAATTTGCTGTGTTTAATGTTACCGGGCAAAAAATTATTGAAAAAGAAATAAGCACACAACGTGGCGATAATAATTTTGATTTTGATGCTAACCAGCTTGAAAGCGGAATTTATCTTTACACCGTAGAAATGAATCAACAAAAGCAATGCCGCCGTATGGTTATTGCTCATTAATATGGAGCTTTTTGAAGTTACTGTGTTAGGTTCCGGTTCTGCAACACCCTCATTAATAAGAAATCCAAGTGCCCAGTTGCTTAACGCAGCCGGGCATTTTTTTTTAATTGATTGCGGTGAGGGAACGCAAATTCAATTACGAAAGAACAATATAAAATTACAGCGTATCGGCTGCATTTTAATTTCTCATCTGCACGGAGATCATTATTTTGGATTACTGGGACTTTTACAAACTATGCATTTGCTGGGCAGAAAAACTAAAGTAGTTCTTGTTTGTCCGCCTGAATTAAAAGAAATTATTGATTTGCAAAATAAACACTCGCAAACCGGATTGAGTTTTGAGTTAGAATATGTTTTTACCAATCCAAAACAAGCAGAAAAAGTTTTTGAGAGCGATAAAATGGAAATTCATTCTTTTCCCTTGAGCCATAGAATAAATTGTACAGGGTTTGTGTTTAAAGAAAAACAGGGCCTAAAAAAAATTGTAAGGGAAAAATTACTGCAACATAAAATATCTGTAGCAGAAATAAATAAGCTTAGGTTAGGTATGGATGTACAGGACGAAACGGGTAAAACAATTTTAAATACCGAATTAACAGAACCCGCAGCAGATGCGCGCAGTTATGCTTATTGTTCTGACACAATTTATAATGAACAGATTATTAATCATATAAAGGGAGTAAACTTATTATATCACGAATCTACTTTTTTGAATTCAGAGAGTGAGCGAGCCAAAAAAACATTTCACACTACTGCCGCAGAAGCTGCTGCCATTGCAAAAAAAGCGGAAGTGAAACAATTATTGCTTGGGCATTTTTCTGCCCGTTACGGAAATACCGCCGATTTTTTAAAAGAAGCCACTCCTGTTTTTGAAAACACATTAATAGCAGAAGAGGGAAGTACGTATCCGATTATTTAAGCAATACCGTATCCAAAAAACAATTGTAACCGCACCAAACACCTATTACGTTTTGCCCTTGTATGTTGCTTTGTAAATTTGTAGGCGCCGCAAAAGGATTTCCGTTACTGATAATGTTTGCATCATAAGAACGAAAAAATAAAAACTCTTTTTCTCCAATGGTACTAAACTTAACCACAACGTTCTCTCCTTTTTTAAACATTCCCTTTTCAATATTATTGTCATCATCTGCGGTGGAGTTTTGTAACATACCTCTGTCATAAGCAAAGTCGAAAGATTTGCCGTTAATAAATTTATCATCGAATGCAGAACCAAGCGGAGCAATAAAATCTAAATCGGTAACTTTATTAATTCTTTTAGCTTCCCAGCGATACCAATTCCCTAATTGGGAAGGTTCTTCCATGTGGGTATAAATAAAACCAAGCGAATCTTGTTTTTCTACTTTAAACCAAAGCGTATCTAATTTTACTTGCGGATAAATTGTTGTTTGCGCTGTGTATGTTTTTCCGTTTACCTGTACCATTAAATTATATGTTCTTCCTTCAACACCTATCATGTTTGCTGCTTTGTAATAAAAACCATTACCGAACGTTGCATCTTTTAATGTGTCTGTCGTTATGCCATCGCTTACTGTAACAAAGGCGCTTTTCACTGCAAAGTCAGAAATATTTGTTGTATGGTTTCCAAAATACGGTACGGTGTAACTTAAATATATTTGCGGGTTTGCGCCGTTTTCTATTTTCCCTTCAACTACTAATTTCTGAGTATAGTCAGGAATTTTCAAATCAATTTTTTGTTGGCAGGCGGATAGCAGAAGTACGGACATAAAAATCAACGCGTCATTGCGAATGAAATGAAGCAATCTGCCTTTGAGAATGGGATTACTTTGCTGCGCTCGCAATAACGTTTCTATTTGTTTTTTTTCTTTCATTTTCTAAAATTTAAAATTCCATGTAATGCTTGGCAAAACCGGGAATAGCGATACTTGTTTTGCCTGCACAGTAAAATCTCCTTTTAATATACTTCCTTTTGTATCAAAATAAATAAAATAAGGGTTATGCCTGTTGTAAGCATTGAAAACACTAAATGTCCAGCTGTCAGAAAAATTGCGTGCAAATTTACGGGGCAATTTAATTTTAGAAACATCTTTTCCCTTTCTGATGTATCTCGCCTCCATGCGTTTTTGTTTTCTTTCTATTCTTTTATTTTGGTTGGGTGTGAAAGTGGCCGATAAATCTAAGCGACTGTAATTTGGAAACTGGTAAGCGTTTCTCCCTCCATAATCAACATTAACACTTTGTTCAAAATAATACAATGAGTTTGGCAGTGTTCCGCGATTACCGGTATTAAAAACAAATACGGAAGAAAATAACCAACGCGCACTCATTTCGTATGTTCCTACAAGTGATACATCATGTCGGCGATCATATTTTGCAAAATAAGTTTGTCCGTAATTTATAGCAGCAAATGTTCTTGTTGTCCACGATAAAGTATAACCAACCCATCCGGTAAATTTTCCTGCCTTTTTTTTGAGAAAGAATTCTGCACCGTAAGCTTTACCTGTTCCAAACGTAAATGAGTTATCGGGATTGTCTTTTACATTGTCCTGTGGCTGCGCTCCTTCTTTGTATTCAATAAGATTTTGCATTGTTTTGTAATACACCTCTACGGAGGTCTCGAACATATTTTGTTTGAAATTTTTAAATATTCCCAATGCAACCTGATTACCAATTTGCGGTTTAATTAAATCTGTGCTGGGCATCCATACATCGGTAGGTAAGGATACAGACGAAATAGAAGCTAAATGTACGTATTGATAGTTTTTAGTATAGCTTGCTTTCAATGAAAGCGATTTACTTAACTCGTACCTCGCAGCTAATCTGGGCTCTAATCCATTATAAGAAGTAATTTTTTTTCCGGGAGCGTACACTACGGTACTGGTTACTTTGGTTAATGAATCTTTTAGAAACCTTGTAAAAGGACCCACTTGTGCATAATAACTGAATTGTGCGCCTGCGTTTATTTTTAATCTGTCGGTCAATTCCCAATCATCACCGGCATACACGCGCGCTTCATGACTGTATAATTTTACCACATCACCTAAATCAAATTTTGTTTCGCCTTCTTTTGCAGAAACATTAGTGGGAATAAAAACATGAAAGACATAATTAGCTCCAAACTTTATATTGTGTCTTGCAGCAGGAAACCAGGAAAAATCTGTTTTTACGTTATGGTCACGTATGCCCGAAAAAATATTAAACGTAAAATCATCTTGCAAAGCGCCAAAAGAAAAATTGTAATAGGAGTAAATGAGCGACGTGTTTGAAACAAGCTTAGAGCTGTAAATATGATTCCATCTCATGGATGCGGTTGCGTTGCCCCAATTGGTATTTACATTAAACCCTGAACCGGCATCTCTAAAAACAAAAACATCTTTCCCGAAATAGCCGCTTAAATAAAGTGTGTTTTTATTATTGAAACGATAATTAAACTTTGTGTTCAGGTCATAGAAATAATAAGAAGTTCCTTTAAATTCTGTTTTCCAATTATCAAAAATAGGTTTGGTAATTGCATCAACATAAGTTCTGCGTGCCGAAATAATAAATGAGCTTGTATCTTTTTTTATAGGGCCTTGCACAGTAATACGCGAAGCAATTAAGCCAATACCACCATCAACTTGCAATTTTTGATTGTTACCGTCTTTCATCGTGATATCTAAAACAGAAGAAAGTCTTCCTCCGTATTGTGCAGGCATACCACCTTTTGTAAGTGTTACATTTTTAATTGCATCGCCATTAAAGACAGAGAAAAATCCCATCAGGTGAGAAGCGTTATACACCACGGCTTCATCTAACAAAATTAAATTTTGGTCGGGACCGCCGCCACGTACATAAAAACCGGTTTGTCCGTCGCCGGCAGATTTTACTCCGGGGAGAAGTTGTATTGTTTTTAAAATATCTACTTCGCCCATAAAAGCAGGTAAATTTTTTATTTGTTTTATATCAAGAGTTGTACTACCCATTTGCGAACTCTTAATATTTTGATCGGGGCGTTCGGCTGAAACAACTACTTCGTTCATTTCAACAGATTTAGGCAAGAGAGAAATATCGAGCACAAAATTTTTATCAAGTTCAATATTCTGACTGAATATTTCTGTCCCCACATACATACATATCAACGAATAAGAACCTTTTGGGACGGTGATAGAATAGAAACCATAATTATTTACAGAGACGCTTTTTTTAAGTTCTTTAATGTAAATAGTAGCACCAATGGCAAACTCGCCTGTATTTTTTTCTTTTACTATGCCGCTAATGGTAAAGTTTTGTGAAGAGCTTAAAAGAAAGCTAAAACAAAAAAAGAAAAGCAATTTATATTTGATAGAAGATAAGGATAGCATTTTGCGGGAATAAAGATAATAAAGAAATGTGTCCCTGTTACCTTATATACTTAGCGATAAAATCCGCCTTTTGCCACAGATTCCGCAGATTTGTACAGATTGTAAACGCAAATTAAATTGCTAAAATTCAAATAAAATTTTTAAAATGTGTGTTGGAAGAATTTACGTTTGGTTTTATGCAATCAATTTTAGAGTTTCAAAAAACACAAAATAAAAATATCTGCGAACAAAATCCATGAAAACTTGCCTGCTGTAAAAGGGGCCATAGCAACGGCAAGCAGGTTTGTGAAATCTGTGGCAAGTAAATGGGATATTTATTTTCTCTTCAATTTTCCTGCTTTGAGAGCCTTGATAAACTGTGCCCAGGCAAAGGGATTTAATAATTGATTGGGTGGGTACTGACCAATGTAGGAAAGTTTTTGGTAACGTTGCTCCATGCTGTATCTGAAATTATCGGCACCATCCATAGCGATACCATTTACAAGTTCGCGCATTTCTTCGGCGGCCATATTTTTTTGCGCACGGTTTAAATCATCATTAGGAACATTTAATTTTAAAAAGGCCGCTTTAAATTCATCTTTGGTTGGCCAAGCATATACGGTAACTTCATTTAAAGAAATGGTATCACGTTTCATTACCTGTACGATAGAGTAGTGGGTTGCTTTTAAAGTATCCGGAACAATGTACTGAGCATCTTTGTATCCTATACTAATAAACTCTACTACATCACCCGGACTGGCCACTAATGTAAAAAAACCTTTTCCATCGGTAACAGCTCCTGTTTTTTTATTTCTGATAAGAACAGAAGCAAAGGGCAGTCCTTTCAGGCTGTCTATTTCTAACACAACTACTTTACCTGAAAGTTGCAAAAGATGCTCTGGCTTTTTGGTTTGCGCATTTGTAAAAAGAGAATTGCAAACAAAAAGGAAAGCCAAAAAAAACGGCACAAATTTTATATCTGTGCCGCTTTTAGTTTTTAAAATTAGGTTACTCAACAACGAGTTTGGTCTGCGAAATATCATTATCTGATTTTACTTCTACTAAATAAATTCCTTTTGCTAAATCAGCTGAGTTAATGGTAATAGTGCTATTTATTGTGTTCTCTGCTTTTAGGGTTTTTACAACTTGTCCCATTGTGTTATAAAACTTAACTTCAAGTGGTTTATTGCTTAAATTGTTTTTAACGGCAATGTTAAAGTTTTCTCTCGCAGGATTGGGATACACATTTAAAGAAAGACTGTTGGCACCATTTTCTTTCACACCAACTTGGTTCATTACATTAAAATTATCAATATCCACAAAATAATCTCCTGCACCCCAAACGGTAGAAAGTCTCATCTTGATTACCTGCCCGTTTAATAAAGCATTAGGACCGTAAGAGAATGTTGAATATGTATTTCCCTGAACATAATTGGTATTATCAATTGTTGCAACATGACTTTGCCACGACATAAAGGAATTAATATAAGCATCAACATATATTTTGTCAGCAGTTCCCCAGGTTGTACCGGTAGCGGGATATAAAGCTGCATCTACAATTCTGTAATCAATATATAAAACTGTGCTTGAAGTAAGTGCCCCTATTAATGGAGTTATCAAAGTATCTGCAGTATGAGTACTTTTCATTTCAGTAGCAAGTGCATTTGGGACGCTTTTTCCGTGACCCGTCATTACCTTGAAACCACTTGGCATTACATACCAGTTTCCGGTAGGAGCCGCGCCTGATGTCATGGCATCAAAATTTTCATTGAATGGGTATACTGGCGTTTGTGCGCTTACTAAACCACCTGCCAAAATTGTTGCTGTAAGTATTAATTTTTTCATTTTTTGGTTTTTAATATTTATGCAATTTACAAATTTTTTCTTTAAAACGCTCCTTCGGTAAAAAATTTAACTCTAAATCGTTGTTCATGGGTACGGGTGTATCCAGGCTGCCTTCGCGCATCACGGGCGCATCGAGGTAATCAAAGCAATTTTCGCTTATAAGTGAGGCAATTTCGCCTCCTATACCGCCGGTTAGGGTGTCTTCATGTAAAACTATAACTTTTCCGGTTTTTTTAACAGATGCGTAAATGGCTTCTATATCAAGCGGAGCTAATGTTCTTAAATCTATCAAATCGGCAGCTATTTCCGGATGTTCGGCCAATGTTTCTAATGCCCAATGTACGCCTAAGCCATAAGTTACAATTGTTAAATCGTTTCCTTCTTTCACTAATCTTGCTTTACCAAAGGGTATAGTGTAATATTCATCCAATACATCTTCGGTTATGCTGCGGTAAAGGGCTTTGTGTTCAAAAAACAGCACGGGGTTTGGGTCTTCAAAAGCGGTAAGCAATAAACCTTTGGCATCGCTTGCAAAAGCAGGATACACAATTTTTAATCCGGGTGTTTTAAAAAACCAGGCTTCATTACTTTGTGAGTGAAAAGGCCCTGCCGAAACCGCAGCACCTGTGGGCATTCTTACAACCACATCAGCATTTTGTCCCCAACGGTAATGAGATTTTGCCAAATTATTTACAATTTGTGTCATCCCTTCGCTTACAAAATCAGCAAACTGCATTTCTACCATTGCTTTCATTCCGTTTATTGATAGTCCGAAACCTGCACCTAAAATAGCTGATTCGCAAAGCGGAGTATTACGCACTCTGTCTTTCCCGAATTCTTCAACAAAACCTTCTGTAATTTTAAAAACCCCACCGTAATCGGCAATGTCTTGCCCCATTAAAATCAAATTTTTATGTTTGCGCATTGCTAAACGCATCCCGTCTGAAATCGCATCTATCAAACGTTTTTGTGATTTTGCTCCATAAGAAACTGTTTCTTTAAAAGCAAAGAGTTTGTACAAATCATGCAATTCCTTTTCGGTATTTACTTCGGGCATGGGTTCTGCAAAAGTTGTTTCAAGTCCAACTTCAATTTCATGTTTTATTTCTGCGCGAATAGTTTCAACTAAATCTTCGGTTAAAACGCCTTCCTCCAATAAAAATTTCTCAAAATTATTTACCGGATCTTTTTTGCCCCACACTTCAAATAATTCTTTTGGAATATATTTTGTGCCCGATGCTTCTTCGTGTCCGCGCATGCGAAAGGTGATACATTCTAATAAAACCGGACGAGGATTTTCCCTAATGTCTTCCGCAATTTTTTTTACTGTTTCATAAACTTTCAAAACATTGTTGCCATCAACCTGAACACCTTCAATACCGTAACCAATGGCTTTATCAATAAATTGTTTGCAACGAAACTGCTCGTTACTGGGAGTTGATAAACCATAACCGTTATTTTCTATGACAAAAATTACGGGTAAATTCCAAACAGCAGCAACATTAATGCTTTCATGAAAATCTCCTTCAGAACTTCCGCCGTCACCGCTAAAAACTGCTACTGCTTTTTTATCGTTACGTAATTTGTTGGCAAGAGCGATTCCGTCTGCCACGCCCATTTGCGGTCCCAAATGAGAAATCATGCCTACAATTTTATATTCTTGTGTGCCAAAATGAAAAGAACGATCGCGACCACTCGTAAATCCGTTTGTTTTACCAGTAAATTGAGAGAATAAACGATTTAAAGGAATGCCGCGTGTGGTAAATACACCGAGGTTACGGTGCATAGGTAAAATATATTCATCTTTTTCAAAAGCAGTAGCAACGCCAACAGAAATAGCTTCCTGCCCAATGCCGCTAAACCACTTGGCAATTTTTCCTTGACGGAGAAGAATGAGCATCTTTTCTTCAACCATACGTGGTTTAAGTATATTTTTGTACAGTTGAAGTAAAATTTCGTCTTTATGTTTTTTGCGTTCGTAACGAACAGGCATCTCAGCGGTTATCATGAATTGATTTGTTTATCTTTGCGAAATTAGTTAATTCTTTACTATAAAATTAAACTACTTGTTTAAAAAATTACCACATACTTTTAGTTATTTTGATGATATAAAATTTTGGATTGGCTTGTACTTTGTTGTCAGATTGTTTGGTATTGGCAACCCACCTATAGAAATAGGACACAACTGGCGTCAGGTTACAAACTATATGGTAGAAAGAAATTTTTTAGAAAACAATAACAACATTCTTTATCCAAGGGTTGATGATAATCAGGGAAAATCGGGTGTAATAGGAATGGAATTTCCGGTTTTACAATACATGGCTTACCTACTCGCTGCTGTGTTCGGAAATCATTTTATTTGGGGACGATTACTGAATCTTTTAATTTCATCAATTGGGATATTTTATTTTTATAAAATTAGCAATCATTTTTTTGGACATAAAACTGCTTTGTATTCCGGGTTGATTTTACTTTGTTCTGTTTGGTTCGAGTATGGACGTAAATTCATGGCAGATACATTTTGCATTAGCTTAATTTTTATTGGCATTTATTACTGTATTTTGTTTTTAAAGCACAATAAATGGCAGTACTATTTTTTATTTTTTATTTTTTCTACGCTGGCAGTATTATCAAAAATACCGGCAGGAATTTATTTTTCTCTTATTATATTTCCTTTGTTTAACTCAAAAATAAATCTCAGGCAAAAAATACTTTTAGTAATTGCTTTGGTTGTAGCGCTAACGGCTGTTTATGAGTGGTATTTTGTTTGGTGTGTTGATAGTGCCATCCAATCAGGTACCTGGTATAATATTGGTTTTAGTTTATCGGAGGGGACAAAAGAAATAAGTACTCATTTATATGATACTTTCGAAAAATTTTATTTTTGTTCCTTCAATAGTTTCATAATTCTATTTGTATTTATAGGAGGCTTATATTTAATCGTAAAAACAAAGCAAAAATCATTCGTACTTGTTTTACTTGTTTTGAGTGGCACATTTCTTTTTTATATTTTAAAATCCGGACATTTTTTTTATACTCAAAGCTATTATATTGTCCCTTTTGTTCCGATAATGGCCTTAGTAGTTGGAATTTTCATAGCCTCTATTTCCAACAAAAAAATCGTAGTATGTATTTTGGTTTTTGGCAGTATTGAGGCGATAGCGAACCAATATCACGATTTATTTAATCCAAGAGAGGAATTATATAAACTGAAAATCGAAAATATTGTAAACGAATTTATACCGAAGGATAAATTAGTTGTAGTAAACGGTGGCAAAAACCCGCAATTATTATATTTTACACATAGGAAAGGATGGACTTTAGAACAAGATGAATTAAACAACGAAACCAATGAGTCTCTAAAGGGCAAGAATTGCCGGTATATATTGATTGATAAACATATTGAAAAGTACGCCCCATTAAATTCAAATTTTAGTAAAATTTTTGAAAATGTTGATCTGCTTATTCTAAAGATTAAAATGTAGATAGAAATTAGTATGATTAAAAAAATAATATTCTTTTGCTTTTCTGCTTTATTTTTTTTAGTCGCTGCGATTTATAACGGTTACCCCTTGGTTTATTCAGATACATCTACCTATTTAGCATCTGGTTTTGAATTGGAAACGCCGGCCGACAGGCCAATTACATACGGTTTGTTTTTAAGAATAAGTAGTTTTAATGGATTGAGTTTGTGGTTAACAATTTTTTTGCAATCGCTCTTACTTGTGTATTTAATTTATCGCTTATTAGTTCTTTTAAAAACCGAAAATGTTTATGTAAAAACTTTAGTGGTTATACTAATTTGTGTTTTTACTACAGGTATTTCTTGGACGAGCTCACAACTTATTGCAGATGTATTTACTCCAATGCTACTACTTATTTGGGCTTTACTTTTTTTAGATAAGGATGCATCTAAAAAAAGAATTTTATTTTACGGAATATTTTTGTTTTTTGTAAGCAGTATGCATATGTCGCATTTTATTATGTCAGTAATTTTTTCTGTTATACTGTTGTTAGGAAGACTAAATCAGCGAATGAAAACACGAATTTCACTACTAAAAATTGCCGTCATTATTTTGGCTTCCGGGATGTCTTTTGTGGTTTTTGCATCATCCTATTCAAAATATAAACATGTTTTTTTTGTTGCGAAGATGAATGAAAGTAAATTGCTTAAAAAAATTTTGGACGAACAATGTGGTAATTATAAATTAAAACTTTGTGCTTTCAAAGATTCTTTGCCCGAAACCGCCAATGATTTTATTTGGGATAAAAAAAGTCCCTTGAATAAATTAGGTGGATATAAAGAAGTTAAACCTGAGTTTAATAAAATAATTTCTATTGCTCTCAGTAATAGAAATTATCTTACTGATATTTTTGCGAATTCCTGTAAAGAATCTTCTAAACAAATAGTTAGTTATGGTATTGGTGATGGAAATGGGGTTTTTATGGAGGGAACACAGTTGTATGAACGTATTACTAAATATGTTCCCGGAGAAATTACTTCCTATTCAGAGAGCAGGCAGCAAAAAGGAATTTTAGTTAGCATGAGCGCAATAAATATGTATTTTTCGATTATGATGATTATTTCTTTTTCCGGCATCTTGCTCGTGTTTATTTATAGAAAAATTAATTTCAACTTAAAAGTAATTGGACTTATTTTGCTCGTTGGAATTTTAATTAACGCAGTAGTATGTGGTTCTTTGGCACCCGTAGCCGACCGATTTGGTTGCCGTGTTGTTTGGTTTGTAGTTTTTTATATGAGTATATTATTCATTGACGTAAAACCATTTTCTAAAAATAATTTATCCCATGAAAAGAAATAAATTAATTTTTATTATTCTAATTGGTTTTGTTTTTAATGAGTTTTTGCAAGCTCAGGTTATGTGGCAAATAAAAACAGATGATGTAAAAAAATGGTACTATACGGGGGGAGATGAGTTTAATGAAGCTGCAGTAAATACAGAGAAATGGAATTATGCTCCGTCTTGGGGAAGCGCAGTGCCTAAACAGAGCGTTTTTTATACCGGAGGGGCCAACGTATATCAAGCAGATGGTGCAGCACATTTTGTATTAAAAAAGGAAAAGTATTTAGGGCATGTTTACCCATGGGAACTTGATTCAGTTTGGGTTAAAAAAAATAATATAAAAATTGAAAATGATAATATGTGGTTTAATTATACCACAGGACAACTTATTTCTAAAACTAAATTTAAGTATGGTTTTTTTGAATGTCGTTTTAAAAGTAATAATGAAAGAGGTATTTGGCCGGCGTTCTGGCTTTACGCAGGGCACGATAACGATGAAATTGATTGGTTTGAGTTAAAGTGTGAAAAACCTAATCAGGCACATGTTGATGCACATTGTCCGGATGGTTGCGATAATTACCGTGGCGGATTTCTGAATTTAACCCGAGGTTGGGGAGGGTGGATTAAAATGACAAAGGCTCTTTCGCAAGAGTATAATGTTATTTCAGGAGAGTGGAATGAAAATTACTTAGTGTGGTACTTAAATGGCGTGCCTATGTGTTATTTTAAACACAACTATGAATTTCCAATGTGGTTGATTTTAAATACCACTATTGCTTCTGATAATAGCGGAGGATTTAGTCCCGGTCCGGATGAGACTACTAAATTTCCTAATGAATATATTGTAGATTATGTTAGAATCTGGACAAACAGAGATACTACTAAGGAATTATTGAATAATTCATTTCAGAATTCGGATAACACTATCAAGAACCAGAGTGCACAAAATATTTCTCAAATTAAAAAACCTTTAAAGTTTATTTACAATAAAAAGGTTTTAAATAAAGAACTGGGCACTGTCACTTTTCTTCCTTTGGCAAATCAACAATATAGTTTAACATTTACGGGCTTTAATTTTAGGGAAGTAAAAATTGAAATTCAAAATGGTGCAAAACAAAAAGTAAAAGAGTTTAACGTAACAAATCCAAATTATTTCATTGTTGATGCGGCAGATTTGCAAAACGGGACTTATACAATTGTTGTGAATATACTAGGGAAATTGCTTGCACAGGATTTTGTAATAAAAAAAATGGCCCGTTAATTATTTTACTGTACTGCCGTTAGGGGTATTGCCTTTAGTTGGAGAAACCAAACTAAGTTCTCCTTTACTGTTTTCTGCCATTAAAATCATGCCTCTGCTTTCAATTCCTTTTATTTTGCGGGGAGCAAGGTTTACTAATATGCTAACCTGTTTACCAATGAGTTCTTCGGGTTTGTAATATTGGGCAATGCCGGAAACTACAGTGCGGATATCAATACCCGTATCAATTTTTAATTTTAAAAGTTTATCTGTGCCGGCTACTTTTTCAGCTTCTAAAACGGTACCGGTGCGGATATCCATTTTTTCAAATTCATCAAATGTTACTTCCGGCTTTTGATTTTTTATTTCTGGTTTTGTATTTTCTTCGTTCACTTTTTTTGAATCTTGTAGTTTTTGAATTTGTATTTCAATTTCGGCATCTTCAATTTTTGAAAAAAGTAATTCGTCTTTATTTATTTTATGCCCGGCATGCAGATTATTTGTTTGCTTAGCCCCATTCCATTTAATGGTATTTATATTTAGCATAGCAAAAAGTTTCTTGGAAGTAAAAGGTAAAAATGGTTCGCCTAGTATTGCAAGGTTGCAGGTAATTTGCAAAGCAATGTTCATAATAGTTTTTACGCGTTCTTCATCTGTCTTAATTAATTTCCATGGTTCTGTATCGGCTAAGTATTTATTTCCTACACGAGCCAAATTCATAAACTCACCTAAAGCTTCACGGAATTTAAAATTATCAAGCGCCTTAGAAATTTTTTCCGGGAAACGAGAAATTTCTTCCAGTATAAGTAAATCTTCTTTAGCATAATTTGTTGCGTCGGGTATTTTTCCTTCGTAAAATTTATGAGTTAATACCAAAGTACGGTTTACAAAATTACCGAAAACGGCAACCAACTCGCTATTATTTTTTGCCTGAAAATCTTTCCAGGTAAAATCATTGTCTTTTGTCTCGGGTGCATTAGCACATAGCGTGTAACGTAATACATCCTGTTTATCTTTAAACTCAAGTAAATATTCGTGCAGCCACACTGCCCAGTTACGCGAGGTAGAAATTTTATCCCCTTCTAAATTTAGAAATTCATTGGCAGGAACATTATCCGGTAAAATAAATTCACCGTGCTCCATTAGCATGGCCGGAAAAATTATACAATGAAAAACAATATTGTCTTTACCGATAAAATGTATTAAGCGCGATTCCTTATCCTTCCAATATTTCTCCCAATCGTTAGGTAATAAATCTTTTGTTGCTGAAATATATCCAATAGGCGCGTCAAACCAAACGTATAAAACTTTTCCTTCGGCACCTTTAACCGGAACGGGAACGCCCCAATCTAAATCGCGGGTCATTGCACGAGGTTGCAAACCATCTCCGCTGTCGAGCCAACTTTTACATTGTCCGTACACATTGGGTTTCCAATCTTTGTGTTGTTCTATATAGGCTTTTATTTTTGGAGCAAGTTTATCAAGCGGTAAAAACCAATTCTTTGTTTGTTTTAATACAGGTTTTGAACCCGACAGCATTGAATGCGGATTAATTAGTTCTGTTGGAGACAATGATGTGCCGCATTTTTCGCATTGGTCGCCATACGCGTTTTCATTGGCGCATTTCGGACAAGTACCGACAATATATCTATCCGCTAAAAAAGTTTTTGCTTCTTCATCATAATATTGCTCTGTTACTTGTTCGGTAAAAGAACCTTTCTCGTATAATTTTTTAAAAAAATCGGAAGCAGTTTGATGATGTGTTTTGCTTGAGGTGCGAGAATAAATGTCAAAAGAAATTCCGAATTCCCGGAAGGAATCGCCCATTATTTTATGGTACTTATCTACCACTTGTTGCGGAGTAATACCTTCTTTTTTTGCTTTTATGGTGATAGGAACGCCATGCTCATCGCTGCCACAAATAAATTTTACGTCTTCGCCTTTGCTGCGCAGGTAACGCACATATATATCTGCGGGCAAATAACATCCGGCTAAGTGTCCGATATGAACAGGCCCGTTAGCGTAGGGTAGGGCTGCAGTTATTAAATGTCGTTTAAAGCTCATAAATTATGAGTGCAAATATACAAATTCAGATACGAATTACGAATAGCAGCCTTATGAATTGTACGAATTATATATTCTTGAGCCTACAGCAGATTCGTATATTCGTACATCATTCGTAATTCACATCAATTTTGTATCATTGTATATAATATTTAAAGAAGGAATGCTTAAAATTAAAATAATTGATTGGAAAAAGCCAAGTACTAAAATTATTATTACGGTCTTTTCCGCTTTGTTCCTCCTTTCGGGGTATTTTATTTTTTATATCAATTTTCATTTTTTGGAGATGGCAGAAAATAAGAACCTCGACAGACTTCATGCCATTGCTAAAACTGTGGCCATGCAAATCAACGGAGATGATCACAAATATCTTACGGATACTTATAAAAAGCCCGGTCAATTAAAAAGCAATAAGCAAGATAGTATTTATTATTCTATTTGGAAAACTTTGAGAAAGGCGTATGAAATAAATCATTTAAAAACTGAAATTGCTACGTTAGTGCTAGATGAGAAGGAAAATAAATTTTATTACATTGTAAATTCACTCGATTCGCCTTATATAGGCGATCCCTATGTAAAATTTAATAAGGAGTTTGTAGAATATTATAAAACGGGAAATGTTATTCATCAATACGCAGATGAATACGGAGCCTGGCTTACTGCATTTAGCCCTATTTATGATAAAAAAGGAGAAGTTACAGGTATAGTGGAAGTAGATGAAAGTTTTGATGCTTTTCTTAGTGAGGCACGGAAAAATCTTTATAAAAACCTCATGATTTCAGTTTTGTTATTTATCATAACTGTCATTGTTTTGCTTCGCTACATACGGATTATCATGTTTGCAGAAGAGGAATCAAAAAGGCAGATTGAAATTTCAAATCAAATTATTTCACAAAAAAATAAAGACATTCTTGATTCAATTAACTATGCGCGGCGCATACAAACAGCTATTCTTGCTCCGAAAGAAGAAGTTTTTGAAGTGTTCACCGATGCATTTATTTTATACAAACCAAAAGATATTGTGAGTGGCGATTTTTATTATTTTTCGAAAACTGAAAACAGAGCTGTCATTGCGGCTGTTGATTGTACCGGACACGGAGTACCGGGTGCATTAATGAGTATGATTGGAAATGACCTGCTTAATCATATCACCAGAGAAAGAAAAGTGACAAAACCTTCGGAGATGCTTGATTTGTTGCATGTTGGCGTAACAGGCATTTTAAAACAAGATGGAAAGCACGTTGAAACGAAAGACGGAATGGATATAGCTTTACTGAGTTTCGATTTTGATAATAAAAAATTAGAATATGCTGGAGCTTATCGGGCTTTATATATTGTAAGAAATAAAAAAATAATAGAATATAAAGCTGATAAATTTCCTATTGGTAATAAACAACAGGAGAGAGGGAGTTTTTCGAATCATGAAATTAATTTTCTGTCGAATGACATGTGTTATATTTTTACAGATGGGTATGCCGATCAGTTTGGCGGAGATAAAGGAAAGAAGTTTATGATGAAACGGTTTCAGGATTTACTGATACAAATAAGTGATAAGCCTGTAAACGAACAGGAAAGAATCCTTAATGATACGATTGAAAACTGGAAATCAAATAATGAGCAAGTTGATGATATACTTGTAATTGGTATAAGAGTGTAAAATATAATTTGAGGAGTAACCGAACTATACCCTAAACCCGATTACCAATAAATCGTCCACTTGTTCGTATCCGTTCATCCACTGGTTAATAATATTTTTGATGGTTGTTTCCTGTTCGGGTACACCAAGATGTTTTATGGAGAGAATAAGTTTTTTGAAGTTTTTGGTCATGAATTTTTTACCATCAACGCCACCAAACTGATCAGGGTAACCGTCAGAAGTTAAATAAACAAGATCACCTGCGTCTAATTGTAATTCATGCGCCTGGTATTTAAAATCAAGTGCGGTAAAGCTGGCTATACTTGCTTTGGTTGGTTTTATTTCTTCAATTTCTTCACCATTCTTTTTTAGTAACCATAGTGGGCGATTAGCGCCTGCGTACCAAACTTTCTTTTCTGAAATATTAATTTTTACTAAAGAAATTTCCATTCCGTCCTTGTTCACGTTTTCATCAGCACTTTCTGTTTGACGCAAAGCCATTTTAACGTTATTGTTTACGTGAAATAAAATTTCGGCAGGGTCTGTTGTAATTTTTACGGCATCATTTAGTTTATCGGAACAAATCATGCTCATAAAACCACCTGGTACACCATGACCTGTACAATCGGCACAGGCAATAAGCATTTCATTATTATTTATTTTATTAAACCAGTAAAAATCTCCGCTCACAATATCTTTGGGTTGGAAGAATACAAAAAGATCTTTCCACACTTTTTTAATATCGGGAATGGGAGGTAGAATAGCCTGTTGAATTCGTTTAGCGTAGTTAATACTATCTGTAATTTCCTGATTTTTGTGTTCAATCTCTTCTTTTTGTAATTCAACTTCTTTGGTACGCTCTGTAATAATTTTTTCGAGTTTTATATTTTGCTCCTTTAGTCGTTTGATATTGTACTGAACTATAAACCAAATTAAACCAACCGAACCAAAGAAATACAAAGCGTAAGCCCAATAAGTACGGTACCAAGGTGGTGAAATAGTAAATGAAAAATTAACAGGATTTCCCTCTACTCCAATAAGATTACGACTTTTTAAATGAAAAGTATATTTCCCTTCAGTTAAATTGGAATAAGTTATTTCATTATTTAATGACCATGCTCCAAAAGAAGTATCCTTGCCTTCTAAATAATAGGAGAACTCAAGAAGTTTGGCGTTGTAGAAATCGGAAGCAGAAACCTGAAAAGTAATTTTATTGTTTTTATATTTCAGTTCAGGTTCCTGAATCGCTGAAAGACTGGTGTAATTTTCTATTGTATCTTTATTGGTACGTATTCTGGAGATGAAACTGTTGAATTTGTAAAAGGTTTCTTTCTTACCTAAATTATAAGTAAACAATCCATTTTCTGTACCAAAATATATTAGCGAAGAGTCTAAAAGAAAACAGTGAACTCTGGATACACCACGTATTCTATATAAAAAGTGATTTTTTCTTATGGAATAACTTGAACCGGAAGTAGGCTGTAGTGCAGTAAAAAGGGCCCAATCTTTTAAGTCATAAACATCACTTATAGTGGCAGAGGTTAGCCATATTTCTTTTCCTATTGAGATGCATTGGTATAAGATTAACTTACTTAACTCTTTTTGATTAAATCTTGAGTCTGTTTCAATTTTAGTATTTGGATAACCAGCCGCAGTAAAAATACCTGCATCAGAAATAAACACAATTTTACCATTACAATTGGCAGCATTTATTTGGATGTTGTTGTTTTTTTTCAAACCTTTTATTGGGAGGTTGATTAATGTATCCGGGTGTAATGGATCAATCATGTAAATTTCCCCTGAGGAAGAACCGAAAAATATGCATTTGTTACTATCGATGGCAAAACTTTCTATATGGGGCGCATAATCAAAAGTATCAAGTACGGTAAGAGTATTGTTTATGTATCTCACAAATAACAAATTATCATTACTGGCCAGGTACATAAAGCCATTGCTGTGTGGAGGAATAAATATTTTTTTTACACTTTCCTCTACTTCGTCGAATTTTTTAATAGAAGATTTATCAATTTTATAAAGCCCGGCACTGGTGCCCACAAGTAAATTGTTTTCGAAAACATTTAAATCCCAGCTTTGGTCTGTAATTCCCGTTGACTCAAAAGCATTTGTTTTTGTATTTAGTTTATCAATACCTTTATCAGTAGCTATGTAAAGTATATTATTTAACTTTCCAATTGCTTCAATGGTACTGCTAACATTATTACTTTTTCCTAAAAAAGTAACCGGACTATTTATCTCTGCATAACTCACGCCTTTATTGAGTGCCATCCAAACGTTACCTGAATAATCGCGGAAAATATATTTTACGGCATCATCCTGCAAGCCTTTTTCGTAATTTAAAGAGTTTACTATGTTGCATTTTTTATCAATTAAAATGACTCCTTTTTTTATGGATCCTAATGCAAAAAGATTATCATTTAATTTGGCGCCACAGTAAATATTGTTTTCTGCCATCCAATTATCTATAGGAGATTTAACTCTAACCAGATTACTTATTTCGGGTTGGTTTATATTGAAATATAAAGCATAAAGGCCATTACGTGAGAATAGTGAATAGAGATTATCTCCTTGTTGCAATACTGCATAAACTCTTACGTCCGCTAACTCACCGGTACCAAGTATTTTTTTGAGTGCGCCATCTTTAAAGAAGAGAAGTCCTACGCCTTGTTCTCTTACCAAAAGGGTATTTCCTACATTAAAAAAAGTGTGAAATTTTTCTCCCGTTGGGGTAAAACTCTTTTTGAATTTATTGTTTTGGTACCAAAAAATACGTTCGTTTGCGCAGAAAAAAACATCGTTTCCTATGGCGTGTATAGCCCAAATATTTCCGAAATCTTTTTCTTTTTCCGGGAGTAATTCGCTTAATGAAATGTATTTGAATGAACCATGTTCTTTTGCGTCAATTTTTCCGAATTCGCCGCTTCCTCCTGCATAAATAGAGCCATTATTTGCCTTTGCTAAGGATACACACTCTTTGTTGTCTTTTATAATGATTATTTTCCAGTACTCCCCATCATACATCAGTACGCCATTTAAGTTAGCTACAAATATGCGGCCAAGGCTGTCCTGAGTAACGCTCCAATTTTGATCGCTCGCACCGTAAGTTGAAGGAGTAAAATTGGTTATATAAAAGTTACCTTCCTGCGAAAAAGAAATTAAAGCAAGTAAAGAAAATAGATAGGTATAAAGAAATTTCCTAATCAAGGGTATTAATTTTACGGACTGAAAGTACGTCTTTTTATTATAATAGGAAACTGCTGTTTTTATATTTTTTACAGCATATCGCTCATCGTATAAATACCCTGTTTTTCTTTTAAAAACTCAGCTGCCAAAACTGCGCCTAAAGCAAAGCCTTTGCGGTTGTAGGCAAGGTGGGTAAGGCTTATTTCATCTATGGTTGATTTGTAGTATACGGTATGAGTACCTGGTACCTCGTCTTGGCGTAAAACATCAATAAAAAGCTCATTTTTATCGTGTTTACTATCAATACTCCATTTATTTTTCTTCGTTTGATTTGCCAGTATTTTTTCGGCGGTAGTTATGGCTGTACCACTGGGTTTATCTAATTTATGAATGTGGTGTATTTCCTGCATGCTTGCCTCGTAATCGGGATAGGAATTCATGAGTTTTGCAAGTTGTTCGGTAATTTTCCAATATAAATTTACACCTATGCTGTAATTGGTGGCATAAAAAAGTGCTTGTTTGTTTTTCAGACATTTGATTTTAATTTCTTCAAACTTATCGTACCATCCTGTAGCACCCACCACTATTGGTAAACCTGCATCAAAACATTTGTAAATATTTTCTACTACCGTGTGTGGTGTGCTGAATTCTATCGCTACATCGGCTTGTTTTAATTGTTCGTTAGTTATAGTGTCTCCCTTATCAATTTTTAAAACTATAGTATGATTACGGCTCAAGGCAATCTGTTCAATTTCCTTTCCCATTTTACCATATCCGAAAAGTGCTATTTTCATAAACTACGAATTACTAATCAGGTACGAATATACGAATGTGTTTGTAGGCTTCAATTGAGTTGTAATTTTTATTTTGAAATGTAATTTATGCGTACAATTCGTACGGCTGCTATCCGTAATCCGTAGTGACTTATTTAAAATTTAAGGCTAAAGAAATCCCTCCGGCCAAACCATAGGGTGATTTGCTGCAATAGAAAGCTTTTGGTTTTATACTCAGACTAAGATTATCTGATACATCAAAGGTTTTAAGGTGAGCACCTACATTAGCATCAATTACATTTATCAGGTAAATCATTCCCATTCCTATAATGCAAAAATCGCGATACTTTTTAGCTTGTACTTTTTGTGTATTTATCTGATCTAATGAATAGTTTGAGAAACTATTTGGTGAGGCATTAGGATTAGCGTATCTAAAAAGTAATTCGTTATGATAATCCTGGTATTCTTGATTTCTCGCCAGGAAGAGATAACCAATTCCGCCAAGTGCAGCATAAATAATTGGAATTTTCCAATATTTATGGTTGTACGCTTGTCCGAGTCCGGGTAAAATCATCGATAGTAAAGAAGCTCTGTTTGCATCTTTGTTGATGAGTTTTTTTACTGAATCGTCAGAAGAAATAAAGGAGTTAGGAATACCTAATGAATACGACTTTTCAGAGATAAAAACAGAAAATAAAAAAACGAGAAATAAATATTTTAGTTTAATAAACTTCAAAGTAAGAAAGTATTTTTTCGAACTGCGCATCGTTTTTGAAACATAAGGTAATATTTCCGCTGCCGTCTTTTTTACGTTTTAAATTAACGAGCAGAGCAAGGGCTTTATTTAATTTTTCAACTATTTTTTTGTCTTCGAGGCTGACAATACTCCTTGCTTTTTGCTTGGGTTTTGTTTTTATTTTTTCGCCGCGAGCAAGACTTTCAATATCGCGAACTGATAAACCTTCTTCTAATATTTTTGCAAATAGAGCTAACTGCAAATCGTTGTCTTCAATGTTTATGAGGGCCCGGGCATGACCCATGCTAATTCCTTTTTCGCGAATACCTTTTTGTATTTCGGCGGGAAGTTTTAATAAACGTAAGTAGTTTGTAATGGTTGAGCGTTGTTTAGCTACTTTATCGGCTAAACCTTCCTGCGTTAAATTACATTCGTCAATTAAACGTTTGTAGCTGATGGCAATTTCGATAGCATCTAAATCTTCGCGCTGAATATTTTCTACCAATGCCATTTCGAGCATCACTTGGTCATTGGCAATTCGTATATATGCCGGTACTTCTTTTAAACCCGCTAATTGCGATGCGCGAAAACGGCGCTCACCTGAAATTAGCTGGTAATTATCATAACCCATTTTACGAACGGTAATGGGTTGTATAATGCCATGTTCTTTGATTGATTGGGATAATTCATTCAACGCATCCTTATCAAAATGTGTGCGCGGCTGAAAAGGGTTTGTTTCTATTTGCGAAATATGTAAAACACTAATGGTATTTGCAACAGGCGAATTGTTTCCAACTTGTCTGGTGGTAATATCTGTTTTTTTATTTTCGAGCAAGGCATCTAATCCGCGCCCCATTGCTGGTTTTTTCATTATCTACGAATTACGAATGAATACATACGAATATACTAATGTTGTTGCAGGCTTCAAAATTATTCCAATTCCGGAACATCTTCATCAACACCTATAAAACGCTCTTCGTTGCTGATTTTTGTGAGTCCGTTTTTTTGCAAAATTTCTCTTGCCAGATTTAAATAGTTAACAGAGCCTTTACCGATGGCGTCGTACATGATAATTGTTTTCCCGTAGCTCGGCGCTTCAGCTAATTTGGTGTTACGATGAATAACGGTATTAAAAACCATATCCTGAAAATGTGATTTTACTTCTTCTACCACTTGGTTTGATAAACGTAAACGCACATCATACATGGTAAGCAGTATTCCTTCAATTTCTAAATTTTCGTTCATTTCTGTCTGAACTAATTTAATGGTGTGAAGTAATTTGCCCATTCCTTCCAATGCAAAATACTCGCATTGCACAGGGATAATAATAGAATCGGCAGCCGTTAATACGTTTAAAGTTACCAATCCTAAAGACGGGCTGCAATCAATAATAATAAAATCAAAATCATCTTTTATTTTAGAAAGAAGTGATTTTAGTTTTTGATTTCTATTGGGTTGGTCAACCAATTCCAACTCAGCACCCACTAAATTAATATCAGATGCAATGAGTGATAAGTTAGGGGTATCGGTTTTAAGAATGGCTTTTTTAAGTGTTGTTTCATCCATCAAACATTCATAAATACCCAATTTTAAATTGCGTGGATCGAAGCCAACGCCGGATGTTGAATTAGCCTGCGGATCTGCATCAATTAATAATGTTTTATATTCTAATACAGCCAAACTTGCCGCTACGTTAATAGCTGTGGTTGTTTTTCCAACTCCGCCTTTTTGATTTGCTATCGCAATAATTTTTCCCATTTTACTTTTTATTTGAGTTTTTAATTTCTTATTTGGAGATACGAATTACGAATGTTTTACGAATTGTACGAATGTAGTAAGTGTATTTATTCGTACCATTTGTATGGTTGTTATTCGTAATTCGTATCCATTATTTTTTAATTGTTTGTCCGATATTTAGTAAACTTAATTTTTTTCCGGCATTGGCAAATTTTGCAATGGCTTCCTCGTGATTTATTTTAATTGGAGCAAATGTATCGTAATGCATGCCAATGATATCATCGCAATTGATAAAATCGGTGGCAATAATAGCATTATCAACTCCCATTGTAAATTTATCGCCGATAGGAAGAAAGGCAAAGTTTATGCTTCTGTAATCGCCTATAAGCCTCATTTCGTAGGTAAGCGCTGTATCGCCGGCATAATAAAAATTTCCTTCGCTGCTCTCTATCACAAATCCCATTGGGTTTCCTCCATAAGTTCCATCTGGCAGACTGCTGCTGTGAGCGGCATAAACACATTTTACATTGCCAAAATCGAGTTTTACTTTTCCACCGATATTCATGGCGCAAATATTTGTAACACCCTGCTTTTCAAGCCATACGTAAATTTCCCATACGCAAATTACTTTAGCTCCTGTTTTCTTAGCGATAGTTATGGCATCTGCAATATGATCGTGGTGCCCATGACTGATTAAAATATAATCGGCCTTTATTTTGTTTATATCAACACTCTTGGCTAATTCGTTAGGAGATATAAAAGGGTCGAACAACAAGTGCTTGCCATTTACTTCAACCGCAAAACAAGAGTGCCCATAGTAAGTTATGTTCATATACCGGAAATACTGTCTTTTAATTTATTGGCTTAAAATTACAGGTAATTGACCATGGGTCAGCGTTAATTTTTGAACAAAACGAGGTACTATGTTAAAAAATAGTAAAGCCCTTATAATTTAGATTTTTAGCGTCTAAAACAATTTTTGTTATTAATTTTGCCCGCCTTCGGCTTTATTTTATAATTTTAAACTCATCATTTAAATTTATGCGTACAGGAACCGTAAAGTTTTTTAACCACAAGAATAAATTTGGTTTTGTTATTGATGATGAAACTAAAAAGGAATATTACGTTCATATTAAAGATGTAATAGGAGAAATAGATGAAAATGACCGTGTAAATTTTGAATTACAGGATGCCCCAAAAGGCCCACAGTGTGCTCAGGTAAAGAAAATTGAATAATCTAAAAATCGAAAATAAGCTGTATGTTTTCCGGTTTTAAACAACCGCGCATTGTTTTAGCTGTTATTTTAATTGCTTTCTGCGCCGCCCTTTATTATTCTTCAGGACTTAAGTTTGATTATGACTTTGAATCCTTTTTTCCGGATAATGACCCCGCTTTACCCTTTTTTCAGAAACACCGCAAAACTTTTGGCTATGATAATGAGTTTATTTTAGTTGCGCTTGAAAATAAAAAGGGAATTTTTGAGAAAGATTATTTGAAAAAGGTAAATACGCTTACCGGTAATTTTAAAAAACTAAAATACATAGAAGAGGCGATTTCGCCACTCAATCTTAAAAAGGTTTCTTTTCAGGAATTTGGTTTGGTGCAGATACCTTTGCTGCATTATGAAAATCAGGATTTATACAAAGAAGATTCGGCCTACATATACACATCACCCGAGTGGAAAAATAATTTTTTTGCGCAGGATGCCAAATCTCTTTGCATTTTTTTGAAATCGAAACAAGGTATTTCTAAAGTCAAAAGCGATTCACTTGCAGTAGCCATAAAAACCTGCGTTGAAGCGCAAAATTTTGAAAGCGTTCGCTATGCAGGTAGAATTTTTGCACAAAAAGTTTTTCTTGACAAACTTTATGACCAGTTTTTTTTATTCCTTGTGGTTTCCTTTATTTTCATTAGTCTTTTACTATGGTTTTCTTTTAGAAGAATAGGTGCTGTAATACTTCCCTTATCGCTTATTTTTTTATCTATTTTATTTACGTTTGGTGTTATGGGTGTATTAAATAAACCCATTGATATTATGGCCATCATGATTCCATCTATGATTTTTGTAGCGGGAATGAGCGATGTAGTACATTTTTATACTAAGTACAGCGAAGAGATGGACCGCAAAAAAGAACAAAATCACATTTTTAAACTTATTTACAAAGAAGTTGCCGGCCCCACTTTCTTAACGCTTATTTCTACCGTTGCCGGATTTCTTTCGTTGTGTTATTCAGGTGTAAAACCCATTCGCGATTTTGGAATATATACTTCTATCGGTATCACTATTGCTTTTATTTTAACATACACCTATTTACCTGCCATGCTTGTTCTTTTTCCGGTTAAAAAAAGAGAGAAAGGAAATGGTGGGCACGAAAATCTGGATGCTAACATGCAAAAACTTTTTCGTTGGGTAATTCGTAACGGGAAAATGGTTTCGGTAGTTACTGTTTTTGTTTTGTTAGTTTGTCTTTTCGGAATTACCCGTCTTAAAAACAACCAGGCTATTTTAGAAGATTTACCCAATAAGGAACCTTTAAAACAGGATTTACTTTTTTTTGGCGAAAAGTACGGAGGAGTGAGACCTCTTGAAATTTCTATTAAAATAAAAGACGCTAAAAAAAGTATTTGGGATTATGAATTAATAAAACAAATTGATTTGATGGAACGTTTTATCGCTGTGGTTTACAAACCCGGTTTTTTAGCGTCACCAGCAAGTCTCGTAAAAGTGATTAATCTGGCCTATGATAATAATTATTTTATTCCAACAGATACAACTGATTTTAACAGGAATATAAAACTAATAAGAAAAAATAAAAATAATAAGCAGGTTAAATTAATTGCTACGCCTGATGAAATGCAAGCCCGTTTTACAGGTAAAATACGTGATGCCGGCAGCGCCGAAATAGAAAAATATAATCAAATGCTGAAATATTTTATTAAAACCAAAACCGATACATCTGCATTTGAATTTACCATTACCGGAACAGCTAATTTAATTGATATAAATAATAAAAATCTAATCACAAACACAATGCAGGGTCTGCTAACAGGAGTTGGCGTATTGGCTTTGCTGACTCTTTTTCTCCACCGTTCCTTTAAAATGGTATTTGTATTTTTAATTCCGAATGTTGTTCCGCTAATTTTAATGGCCGGATTAATGGGACTTTGCGGAATAGAATTAAAATCATCAACGGCTATATTCTTTTCAATTGCTTTTGGCATTGCTACCGATGATACTATACACTTTATTTCGCGTTTTCGTTTAGAATTAAAAGCAGGATATGCTCCGTTACGAGCATTCAGGAATACCTATTTTGAAACAGGGAAAGCAGTTTTTTTAACCACACTTATTTTGTTGGGTGGTTTTATTAGTCTTATACTATCTGATTTCCAAAGTATCTATCTTTTTGGATTGCTGACTGCTATTACCCTTTTTGTAGCCTTATTGTCTGAAATATTTTTATTACCCGTTTTACTTACTTTTCTGTTTAAAAAGAAAAAAGGAGACGATTAGCTTTAGTGAAGCTATTTTAGCTGAAGTGCTTATGAACAATGGGTTGCAGGCGAATTTGAAAGCTTATATAAAGCTGTTAATTTTCCTAAAAGCAAAAAAATATTTAACTTGGCATGAAATATGTATTTCTAGAAAAACGACTACTATGAAAAAAGTTATACTTCTGTTTTTATTAGTTTTATCCGGACTGGTAAACGCGCAAAATTCATATACAGATTTACCCGGCAGGTGGAGACTTGGTTTTAATATGGGTGCTATCTGGGAAAGCTCAGATGTAAAACCTATCCCGGGTTTGGGAGGAGGATTTAATATTGAAAAAATATTAAACAAAAGGTCTGATGTCTTCTTAGGTTTTTCTTTAGGTTTTAGATATTTAGGTGGAAGAACTTTTGGATTAAATACTTCTCCAACCTATGATCTTGCAAATAACAAAGCCTTAAACGGAACATTTAATCCTGCGGTAAATTATGATACCGTGCCCGGATTTTTTTATGCTAATCATAAAACATTTATACAGGAAGGCGCTCTGGAGTTAAAAATGAATTTTCCGAGTCTCGAAAAAAGGACAGGAATTATTTTTCATTTGTGGGGCGGTATTGGGATTGGTAAATATAAAACTTGGATTGATGCACTTGACAAAGACGGTAAAATGTATAATTTTTCTTCTCTGCAAAGTCAATCTGTATCCCAAAGTGATTTGAGTCGTATTTTTGATAAAAATTATGAAACCTTGGCGCAAGGATCCGGCACTAACGGAACATTATGTTTTATTCCCTCTATTGGTATTGGTTTAGGATATCGTTTAGGTAAAGGAGTGGCTTTGGTTTTTGAACATAAAATTTCTTTTCCGGGAACAAATTTGTTGGATGGAATTGAATATCCAAAAAATTGCCCCGTTACAGGTTCTAAAGATTTTTACAATTATACTTCTGTTGGCTTGGTATTTACTTTTTATGGCGGACATCATGCAACGCAAACCGGTACTACTACAAACAATACAGTTTATACGAATACAACGGGAACACAAACGGTTACAAACACTAACAATACCAATTACACTCCTCCTGTTGTTTATCCCCCAACTGTAGTTATTACTTATCCTGCCAATAATTATAGTAGCCCATATGATTACACAACGGTTAACGCAACTTTACAAAATGTAAGCAGCTCTCAGCAAATAAGTATTTCGCAAAACGGGTACGCAATTAACCATTTTACTTTTAACGCATATAATGGCACGCTTCACTTTCAAACATTTTTATCTCAAGGTGTAAATAATTTTGTTGTTGTTGCTTCTAATCAGGGTGGTACTGCTTCGCAAGGGTTAACTATAAATTATATTCCGGTGCAAACTTTTACAGCAACTACTATTCCAACTAATACTGTTGTATCTACAAACACCATTACAACTACTACGCAAACACTAACAATAAATACAAATACTTTAGTTGCAACAAACACTGTAGTGACTACTCATACTGCGGTTGCTACACATACGGTTGCGCCTACAACTACTGTTTCACCAACATTTACTTTTTCTAATACAGGCACAATAACGCCAACAAATACAGTTGTACCTACTTTCACAAGTATTGCAACAAATACGGTTGTGCCAAATAATAATATTCATGGCACGGCAACTGCCGAGGTCATAAAACCCATCGTTACATTTATCGATCCGTCTGTTTATCCAACAGAAACAACTTCAGAAACGTATAATGTAAATGCTACTGTGTTTAATATTAGTACCAATAGCCAGGTTAGTGTTACGGTTAACGGCAATAGCCTTACCCAGTTTACCTATAACGCTACTACAAAAACGGTAAGTTTTTTAATTAATTTGCAACTTGGATATAATACAATAACCATTACCGGCACCAATGGTGGTGGTAGTGATTCTAAATCGGCAATTATAAATCACAAACCAACGGTGAAGCCTCCAAAAGTTAGTATTACTAATCCATCATCCAGTCCGTTTACCACTTTACAAAATAATGTTATTATAAGTGGGTATGTGTATAATGTTATTTCGTCGGCAAATATTACAGTAACGGCTAACGGTGCGCCAACAACTTTTAATTATAACATGAGTACGCATGAAATAAATGTACCGGTTTATTTAACTGTAAGCAACACGCAGGTAAATATTTCCGCTACTAATACTTTTGGCAGTGATGCACAGAGTATCGAACTTGTTTTTAAGAAAGTTGTGGCTGACTCAGGTACATCTGCCAATACCGGCACAGGAGGCAACACAACAGGAGGCATGGGCGGAATACATGGAAATCATTCTAAACCGGAAATTACAGTTTTATCGCCTGTGGCAGATCCTTTTTATACCAATACCGGTGTTGTTTCGGTTTCTGCGAACGTAAACAATGTGCTTGACGCGAATAAAGTTTTTGTAAGTTACAATGGTATACAGGTTTCATTTACTTATGATATAAACAGCAAGCATCTCAATTTTTCTTCTCCGCTTAAACCCGGATTAAATACATTTGTTATTGATGCAAGCAATCCGTACGGCGCAGCAAGCAAATCAATTAATATTAATTATACGCCAATCAATGTAAATCCAAATTCAGGCGGTAATAATAATAGTTCAGGGCCAAGCTATAACCATGGCGGATGGAATATAGGAGGGATAATTAACAACAGCGGAGGAAATAATAATTCAACTAACAATGGTGGGAGTCAAAATCCTCCTCCACACAAAGTAAATCAGGATGGTGGACAAGCAAACCCTCCTGCGCCAATTAATACAAATCCTATTCAAACTACACCGCGCAGTATAAATAATGATGGCGGAGTAACTCCGGGGAAGTCTGTAGGAGATGGAGAACAACAAATAAGACCCAGACCGAGATAATTTTTATAAATTATTAAAAGAAAACGCCTCTTGAAAAAATCAGGAGGCGTTTTTTTTGTCCTGATAGCTATCGGGATTATTTTTTCTCTTTCAACTTTTCATATTCTTTTTCAATACTTGTGTAACGATTTGGAAAAACGTATGCTCCTAAAAAATGAAACAGCATTCCAATTCCCCATCCCATCATTGGGAAAACAGGCCAAGGGATACCTGTTTTTTCTTCGTCTTTAAAGTCTGTAAAATACCATAGGCACCAGAAGAATGCGTTGATGATAATGTAAGTTGCCAGATGCCTTTTAAATTCTACGCGCTTTTTGGCAATTTTCCAAAGATGTTTGTCTTTTTCAGGTACGTTTTCCATTTTTTTTATTTTTTACTTTAGTAGGTTTTGGAGGGTAAATTATTTAACCACATAGGTCACATAGTTTTATTTATTTAATTTACAGATAATAGAGGCTTCACTTCAAACATAGAGTTATTATTTGAAAGAAAACATTGTACGGTAACACAATTTAATCTGTGCAAAAAAATCCGTGTAAATCTGTGTAATCTGTGGCATTTTTATTTTTTTAGGTATTGTTGAATGTCACTTACGTATTTCTCAAAAGCTTTTACGCCGGCTTTTGTAATGCGGCAAATAGTTTGCGGATAATTGTCTTTAAACTTTTTCTCAATATCAATATATCCCACTTCTTTTAGTTTTTGTAATTGCACACTTAAGTTTCCGGCGGTTGATTTTGTTTCCTCTCTTAAAAAAGTAAACTCAGCCTCCTTAACCGAAACAAGTAACGACATTACCGCAAGCCGCAATTGAGAGTGCAACACGGGGTCTAAATCCTTAAACATGTTGTTGCGATTTAAATTCTTTGCGTAATAAATGTCCCGGTATAATATAAGATACAAGAACAGAAAGAGCTAATAGTAAAACTTGATTATCAAACGGAACAAAAAACGCAAAAAGACAAATAGGAAAACTAAGAGCTCCACAAATTATAAGCGGAGTAAACTTAATCAAGCCACCGGTTATAAAAGTAGTTGTAGCATAAAGCATTATAACAACGGGATAACATGTTAATTGCATTTTAAATGCTAAAGAAAGTGTTATTGTAAGAGATATACCAAATGCAATTCCAACGTACGCCAAATAGCTGTCAATATGCGACTTTACTTTTTCTTTTTTCTTTTGTTTAAAACTATAAATCATAGTAAATATCCCACCTGCAGGCATTGCGAACCATGTAAACCAGGCATTTTCTACATTCATTTTCATTAAAATGTAAAATACCAGAGAGGATATAAACACAAGCCATCCCCAAAAAATAAAGAGAAAGCCATCATCTGCTAATTTGTTTTTTGCTGTTGAGATCATTGATTGAATGATATCCAGGCTTTCCTGCGGTGTAATTGTTTTTTCTTCCATATTGTTTTTTATAAATATGTTACAAATATAAAGTAGTTTATATTATAAACCAAATAATAACACGAAAACGAATTCAATGAACTGAAAATCAATGTAATTATTTAAATCGAAGGGATTTAACGGGGGTAATTTTGCTGATTACCAACACAGGCAACAGCATCATAATAAGGCAACATGCAATGGTAAGTAAGTTTATAGCGAGTAAATGTGTAAAGTGTAATTCTGCCGGAACAAAAGAAACATAATAGGTTTCGGGGTTAAGTGCAATTAATTTAAATTTCATTTGCAACCAGGTAATTCCTATTCCCGCAAAATTTCCCATAAAAAGTCCAATACTTAGCATACGTGCCGATTGATATAAAAAAACTTTTTGTACCAAGGCATTATCGGCCCCCAAAGCTTTTAAAATGCCAATGGTATTGCTTCTTTCTAAAATTAAAATAAGCAGGGCAGAAATCATATTAATAATTGCAACAGCAATCATCAATACAATAATAATTGCGGCATTGCTGTTCAGCAAATCAAGCCAAGAAAATAGCGTAGGGTAGAGTGCTTTTACTGAACGGGCTTCTAATCCTTGTCCAATTTCCCCATCAATCTTTTCCGTCATGGCATCTATTTTCTCAAAATTGGTTAATTCAATTTCAAATCCTCCTGCCTGATCGGTATTCCAGTAATTAAGTTTTTGTATTTGTTTTAAATCGGCAAAAACAATGTTGTCGTCTACATCACTAAATCCGGTTTGGTAAATTCCGCACACTTCAAATTTTCTCACCCGTTGCTCGTAACCGATAGTAGCAACGCTATCGTCCGTATTTTTCTTGCTCACAAAATAAGTAACCAGTTTATCTCCTGTTTTTATTCCCAACTTATTTGCAATGGTTTGCGATACCAGAATTTTATCAGACGAAACTGAATCATTAAAATTTGGAATGCTGCCGTCTCTTAAATATTGTTTAATAAAATCCCAATCGTAGTTTTTATCAACCCCTTTAATTATAATACCCTGGTTTTCGAAAGCTGTTTTAATAATGGCATTTTTTGTAGCATACGGTTGAATATGCTTTATTTCGGGGTTTTTGGTGATAGTGGTAAGAAAAGCTGCTTTTGTTGAAACGGGCTCCTGCTCAAAAGAATTATTGTTGGTATAGGCAATAACCACAACATGACCTGCAAAACCAATCGCACGGCTTCTTATCTCGCTTTTAAAGCCTGTTACAATGCTTAGCGTTAGTATCATAACGGCCATTCCAAGCGCAATGCTGCCTATGGCAATTTTAACTACAGGGGCTGATATTACTCGGTTTCTGACCTTGCCCGACCATAATTTACGTGCTATGTAACTAAAAAGCTGCAATTAAATTTCTATATTAAGAATAGACAAATATATTTGTATTTCCTTTATGAAGATTTTATTTTGTTTTATTGTCTATTTCTCCGGGTTTGTTCTTTTTGCACAAGCCTATCCCGATACGCGGGTTTTAACCGAAAAAGATTTAAAAACAGGCGCTTCTCAAACTAATAAATACATTCCTCTTTTAAAAGATAAACGTGTTGCTGTTATTGCAAATGCTACTTCTACTATTTTAGGTATTCATTTAGTTGATACACTCCTTTCACTAAAAATAAATATCAAGAAAATTTTTTGTCCCGAACATGGTTTTCGCGGTACTGCAGATGCCGGCGAAAAAGTAAAAACAGAAAAAGATCCAAAAACCGGTTTGCCAATAATTTCTTTATTCGGGAAACATCTTAAACCTACAAAAGAAGAATTAGCCGATGTAGATATTTTAGTGTACGATTTACAAGATGTAGGCGTACGTTTCTATACCTATATTTCAACTATGACGTACTGCATGGAAGCCGCTGCCGAAAGCGGAAAACAATTTATGGTTCTGGATCGCCCCAATCCTAATGGATTTTATGTTGATGGCCCGGTATTAGAACCCGCCTTCAAATCTTTTTTGGGCTTGCATCCGGTACCTCTTGTTTATGGAATGACTTGCGGAGAATACGCTCAAATGATAAACAACGAAGGTTGGTTAGAAAACGGAGTAAAATGCAGTTTAAAAATTATAACCTTGCAAAATTACAATCATGTTGATATGTATCAGCTTCCCGTAAAACCATCTCCAAATTTGCCCAACATGCGCTCTGTTTATTTGTACCCTTCTTTAGGTTTGTTTGAAGGAACAATAATCAGCATTGGCCGCGGTACTGATAACCCGTTTCAAGTGGTTGGTAACCCCGATATGAAAGGCGAATATAGTTTTGTGCCACGCCCTATGGAAGGAGCTAAAACACCAAAATACACCGGCAAAAGTTGTTTTGGACATTATCTGGGAGATTTTGCCGACAGCTACATAAAAGATTCTAAACAAATTTATTTGCTTTGGATTACGGGCGCTTACAAGCAATTAAAAAAGCCAACTTTTTTTGATGAAAATTTTAATTTTCATGCCGGCAATGCAACGCTGCAACAACAAATAAAATCGGGGATGAATGAAGATAAAATTGCACAAAGCTGGCAACCTGATATACTTAAGTTTAAAAAAATACGGAAGAAGTATTTGCTTTATAAAGATTTCGAATAAGATCCTACATATTACGAATAACAGCCGTACGAATTGTATGAATAAATACACTCTTTCAATTGAAGCCTACTTCTGCATTCGTATATTCGTACAAGATTCGTATTCGTAGAATTAAAACTGCATATATATAAATCTTTCTCCGCTTGAGAAAACGCCCCAGGTAAAAAGTAAAAGCAACAGCAGTAGGCAGGCGGGATAGTTGATTTTGTTGGCAGAGAAAACTCCAAAAATCTTTCTTTCAAAAAGTAAAAACAATACACACAAAATAATTGTCACTGTTAAATTAAAATAATCTTGTTGTGTACCACCCGAAGCAAGCGGAGCAAAAAATAAACGTAACCACTCGGAAGGTAAAAAATTTTCAGCGTCTAAAAGTTGTTGCGTCAATAGTGCATATTGTTTGCATTCTGTATTTCTGAAATAAATTAATCCTACCGAAAAGAAAATGAAAACCAATACTCCTGAAAGAAAACTTTTTTTGGTATTAAATAAAAGTTCCAGTAAATAACAAAAAGCAAATACAGCTGCGCTGATAAAAAACCCTGTTCGAATTCCATTAAAAAATGCCATACAGGCAAATACAGCGCTTGCACAAACTATATAAGTAATAACCTTATTAATTTTTTTTCTTGTAAAAGATAGATAAAGCGGATTAAAAACATATTGCCACAGCCAATTAGTTAAACTACTGTGCCAGCTTTTCCAAAAGTTGCTCCAATTTTTTTGTCGGAATGGAAAATTAAAGTTCTCGGGCAATTCAATCTTCCAAAGTGAAGAAACTCCAATAGCAATATCGCTGTATCCTGAAAAATCAAAATACAATTGCAAAGCGTATAACAAAGCACCGACAAGAACGGTTAAGCCGGGATAAGCGTCATTAAAATCAAATACAGAATGCACAATCGGGGCAATGCTCTCTGCAAGGACTAATTTTTTAAATAAGCCAAGTAAAATTCTGTTTAGTCCATAGTTAACGTTGTTGTTTTCTTTTGCAACCGGTAAATCACGTTCAATATTTGGTAAAGAAGCAATTGGACCACTGAAAAATTTGGGTAAGTATAAAACTGCAGTTGTATATTGTATGAAATTTTTCGGTGCTTGATTTTGTTTAAAATAAACTTTGCACAAATAATCTATAAACTGTAAAGTAAGATAAGAAACTCCCAACAAAACCGGTATTCCTGCCCATGAATATTCTTTGCAAATATTTTCGTATAAATGAAAAGCCGCAAGGGTAGCTATGTTAAACAGAATAGCTAAAACAAATAAAGCTTTTCTGTTTGAAATATTTTTAAGAAAAATAAAATTTAATCCGGTTAAAAAAATACAAAATAGTAAAGATGCAGGACTAATTATTGCAACGCTTCCTGCGCTAAGCAGTAATATAACCGATATACGCGATTTGATTAAAGAATTTGCGGCAATGCCTGCTAAACCAAATGCTATTAGGCAAAATAACAACATCAGTAATTAATTTTCAGGGGCTGTGTAACCTTTTTCTTTTAAAAAGATGCTCCATTCTGCCATGGTTTTTCCTTTCAATACCCGCGGGAATTTTGTTTGAGCACTCACTTTACCTATATGGTGTAAAAATTCTACAAATATTTTAGTAGGTAATACTTCTACAAAAATATCCTTTAAAGCAGAGGATCGCTCTACGCGGTAATCATCGTTTAAAATATTTAAGTGCCCGTCAATTTTTTGCTTCAATACTTCGGCATCAATTTTTTCATCTGAACTTACATACCATTTGTGTGCAAACAGTCCTTCGTGCTTTATGCCGCACACACAAAATTCTACCGGAGAAACGCCTATCTCATCGCAAGACAAACGAAAAGCTTTATTCATATTATCTACACTCAGGTGTTCACCGCAAAGACTCAAAAAATGTTTGGTACGACCTGTAATAATAATTTCGGATGTATCAACCGAAGTGAATTTAATAACATCGCCAATTAAATACCTCCACGCGCCTGAGCAATTGGTTAACACCAGCGCATACTCTTTTCCTTCAGTTACCTGATTAATAGTAAAGGTTTGAGGTTTTGGCAACATATTTCCATCGGCGTCAAAATTTTCTTCCGTAAACGGAATGAACTCAAAAAACAATCCGTTGTCGGTTATCAATTGCATAGCACCTTCTTTGTCAAGCACATTCTGGTAAGCAATAAATCCTTCAGAGGCCAAATAAGTGTCGCAAATTATCAGGGGGAAAGAGGTGAGTTTTTCAAAAGCGCTCAGGTATGGAGCAATAGCTACGCCACCGCTTACGTAAATGCGCAGGTTGGGCCAGATATCATGTATGGTTTTTACGTTATAGTGTTTAATTATTTTTTCAAATAAGATTTGTATCCAGGCAGGCACTCCGCAAATAATTCCAATATTCCAGTCTTTGGCATTTCTAGTAATTTCTTCCAGCTTACTGCTCCAATCGCGGTGTTTTAAAATTTTTTGTCCCGGCTTGATAAAAAACTGAAACCAAAAGGGTGCAGTACCTGTTGTTATGCCGCTTAAATCTCCTTCAAAATAAGTACCGTTATAATTTAAGTGAGTAGAACCACCTAACATTAGTATTCCGGTTTGAAAATGTTCTTCCGGTAAATTTAAATGCGCCATACTAAGCAGTTGCCTTGCCGTAACACGTTGTATGGATTTTAGCATGTCTTTGCTTACAGGTATATGTTTACTTGATGCTTCTGATGTGCCTGAGCTAAGTGCAAAATATTTTGCTTGTCCGGGCCAGCAAACAAACGGTTCGCCGTTTAAAGAGCGATACCACCAGTTTTTAAACATGCTGTTGTAATCGTGTACCGGCACGGTTTGCACAAAAGCTTTTACAATGTTTTTTTCCTGTAAAATCTGCGAAAATTTATAATGTTCTCCAAAAGCGGTAAGCTTGGCTTTTTTAAGTAGTGAGCGTAGTACTTTGGCTTGTTTTTTAAATGGACCCGATTTACGTTTTGGTATACGTTCACCTATTTCTATAGTTCTTTTAATAACTCTTCCTAATAGTGCCATCTTGTGTTATAATGTAGATGTCAAATGTAGTGGAAATGAGCTAAAATTGCACAGGCTGTTAAAAAGTTTTTGATGGTCGGAAAAAGTCAAATTTAAGCTTCGCTGCTATGTAAAACAGGTGTTTTAACTTTATCTTTCAGCAAAGCAAAATCGAGTACCTCATGCATTTGTGTAACGTAGTTAATGGTGAGTCCTTTCAGGTAATCAGCTTTTATTTCTGTTACATCTTTGCGGTTATCTTCACACAAAATAATTTCTTTAATACCTGCACGTTTAGCGGCCAGTAATTTTTCCTGCACACCGCCAATGGCAAGTACGCGCCCGCGTAAAGTAATCTCGCCTGTCATGGCTAAATTCTTTTTTACTTTACGTTTGGTAAAGGCAGAAGCTAAAGAGGTAAGCATTGCAATGCCTGCACTCGGTCCGTCTTTAGGCGTTGCACCTTCAGGAACGTGTATATGAATATTTTTATTTGCAAAGGCTTCTGAAGTAGCATCTATAATAGTTGGATGCGCTTTTAAATACTCTAAAGCAATTATGGCACTTTCTTTCATCACATCACCTAAATTTCCGGTAAGCGTAAGTTTTTGCTCTTTACCTTCCGATAAACTGGTTTCAATAAATAAAATATCTCCGCCTGTTTGTGTCCAGGCTAAACCCGTAACAACACCCGGCACATCGTTGCCTTGGTATTTATCTTTGCTGTGAGCAGGGCCAAGAATTTTTACAAGATTTTCTTCATTTATTTTAGTAATATTTTTTTTACTGCCGGCCACTTCTTTCGCAATACGGCGAGCAATTTTACCGATACGTTTTTCGAGTGTACGTACGCCGCTTTCGCGTGTGTAGTCTTCAATAATCTTTTCTAAAACCTTATCAGAAATTTTAAAATTACTTTTTTTCAAACCGGTTTCTTCCTGTACTTTGGGTAACAAATGCTTTTGAGCGATTTGTATTTTTTCTTCGGTAGTGTAACCGTTTATTTCAATAATTTCCATTCTGTCGCGCAGCGCGGGTTGTATGCTGCTAAGCGAATTTGCTGTAGCAATAAATAATACTTTACTTAAATCGTAATCAAGCTCTAAGTAATTATCATAAAAATTTGAGTTTTGCTCGGGGTCTAAAACTTCCAAGAGGGCAGAGGAGGGGTCGCCATGATAATCTGCTCCTACTTTATCAATTTCATCTAACACAAAAACCGGATTAGAAGATTGAATTTTTTTCAGGCTCTGCATAATGCGGCCGGGCATTGCCCCAATGTATGTTTTGCGGTGACCGCGAATTTCACTTTCGTCTTTTAATCCGCCCAAACTCATGCGTACATATTTTCTTCCAAGGGCTTTTGCAATACTTTTCCCTAAAGAAGTTTTTCCGACACCGGGAGGACCGTATAAACAAATGATAGGCGATTTTAAATTTCCTTTCAGTTTTATTACGGCAAGGTGTTCTAATATGCGTTCTTTTACTTTGTCTAATCCGTGATGGTCTTCGTTTAAAATACGCTCGGCATTTTTTAAGTTGAAATTATCTTTCGTATATTCTCCCCAGGGCAAGTCAAGTAAAAGCTCTAAGTAATTTGATTGCATGGAGTATTCTGCCGCATTGGGGTTCATACGTTGCAATTTTGCCAATTGTTTATCAAAAAGTTCGGAGACTTCTTTGCTCCATTTTTTTGCCTTTGATTTTTCTTTAAATTCTCTTAACTCTTGCTCGTTTTGATTTTCACCCAGTTCATCCTGTATGGTTTTTATTTGCTGGTGTAAAAAATATTCGCGCTGTTGTTTATCAATGTCGGTGCGTACCTTACTTTGAATTTCGTTTTTTAATTGCAGCATTTGCAATTCCTGTGTAAGATGTTTCAGCACTTGCGTAGCGCGTTCTGTCAAATCAGGCAGTTCAAGCATGGTTTGTTTTTCTGCTGTAGGAACATTGGAATTTGAAGAAATAAAATTTACCAGAAAAGATGCACTCTCAATGTTATTGATTGCAAAAGCGGCTTCGCTGGGTATTTGTGGCGATTGACGAATAATTTGTGCAGCTAAATCTTTTAAGGAAGAAACAAGCGCGGAAAATTCTTTATTGTCTTTTGCGGGTTTTGTCTCAGTAAATGCAGAAACTGTAGCTTTTAAATAAGGTTCGGTTTGAGTAAATTCTTTTATTTTAAAACGTTTCTTACCCTGTATAATTACGGTTGTACTGCCATCGGGCATGCGCAATTGTTTTATGATGTGCGCAATAGTACCCACTTCATGTAGGTCTTCTGCTTTTGGGTCTTCCACCGAATCGTTTTTTTGCGATACAACACCAATGGTTTTATCGCCTTTGTAAGCATCGCGCATAAGTTGTATAGATTTATCTCTTCCAACGGTAATGGGTATTACGACACCCGGAAAAAGTACGGTATTGCGTAAAGGAAGAATTGCCAAGGTATCCGGTAATTTTTCGTTATTCATCATCTCTTCATCTTCCTGCGAAAGCAAGGGGATGAATTCGGAATCTTCTTCAACTATATTGTTGAGTTGTATTTCGGTAAAAGGACTGTTCATTTTTTTATTTTAGAATTGTATAGTAAAAATTGTGCCATAGTAGCTGTTTTGCCAAAATGGCGCTATTGACCGGTAATTTTTGAATAAAGATTTTGGTTAGCGGGATCGATAATGTTTAGCACTTCAATTATTTGCGTTTTCTCATCTGTGGTGGCATCTTTAAAAATGCTAATGAGTTCCTGATTTTTTGCTTCGAAGAATAGTTGCATATTAAAAGAGGCAGGTCGGTTTTTATGTACCTCCTTTAAGTTGATGATAGAAGTTAAAATTGCCGCGCGTCCTTCTTCCAGTTTATCATACATCTGGTCTAAGCCTTTGCGGTGGTATGCATACATGGTTTCGCGCATTGGCTGAAACATGGGGTTTAAAAGATTATCTATCAAAGTAAAACGGTTACGAAAGGAGTTGTCTGAAGAACGCCAACCGGACTCGGCAGCACTTTGTGCACTTTGAACTACCAATTGTGCTTTTTTCCACATCTCAGTACCACCTAAAAGAGCAAAGCTATCGTAATCTTCTGCAAGAATAACATAAGCGTAATAAGCCAATAAAGAAGTAAGATTATCATTGAAAGTAATGGTTTGTGTATTGAAATTGAAAGGTTGATTTTCAATGTATGAAAACTGTACCTCCTTATCATCAAAGTTAAAGAGTGGTGAGTTGTAACCTGTTTTAAATACCGGACGACGACATTGTATTTGCATTTCGGCAGTAAATTGGTCGGTTGCAGGACGAGAGGTAATGTTTATGAGTATGGAGCAATCTATACGTTCGCTTTGCTGAAAGTTATCGTTAGTCCAACGGAGCGTACTAAGAAAGGCAAGTATTTGTTGCTGCATGGTGGTAGAAATACGCTGCATATCACTCCCTAAAGATTGAGTAGAAACAGCGGTTACTTGTACTTGTGGGTTTAACTCCTGACAGTAGGCAGTGGGCAGAAAGCAGCTTGCAGTTACCAACACGATGAGATATTTACTAAATCTTGACATTTGTCTTTTTTATTACATGCTGATGATGCTGATTTGTATGATTAAAAATGATTTTTATTGAATAGGATTGATGTGTTTTGCTGAAATATTCTCTACGGTTATCATACTAATCTGCGTTAGCTGCGCTCCATTGTATTTTATTTTTTTAAATAGTTAATAGTGAAATTAAGAATATCTTTTGCAACAGCTTCTTTACTTTTTAAAGTGTAATTAACTACTTTGCCTTTTTTATCAATAATGCTTATTTTATTCGTATCGCCCGCAAAACCTGCGCCTTTATCTTCTAAAGAGTTGGCGACAATAAAATCTAAATTTTTCTTTTTTATTTTTTGTTTTGCGTATTCAATTACATTTTCGCTTTCTAAGGCAAAGCCAATTAGGCATTGTTGTTTTTTTTGTTTGCCGAGTGTAGCTAAAATATCTATAGTAGGGGTTAGGTTAATTTTGCCTGTGCTTTTATCTTTTTTTATTTTTTTCTTATTGTAATCTGCAGCTTTAAAATCGGCAACAGCTGCTGACAGAATGGCGATATTACATTTCTTAAATAATTCTGTGCAATGTTCAAACATTTCGTTGGCACTTTCAACACGTATGCAACTAACATTTTTATTGGGTGATAAATTACTTGGGCCTAATATCAAAGTAACATCGGCTCCTTCTTTTGCAAAAGCATTGGCAATAGCAATACCCATTTTTCCGCTTGATCGGTTTCCTATAAAACGAACGGGGTCTATTTCTTCGTAGGTAGGACCGGCCGTAACCAATACCTTTTTTCCTTTTAATTTTCCGGGTACGGCAAAGTGTTTTTCTAAAATAGCTGCAATAGTTTCGGGTTCAGCCATGCGGCCGTCTCCTTGCAAACCACTTGCCAGTTCTCCTTTTTCGGTGGGAATGATATTGTTTTTATACGAAGCAATTTTCTTTAAATTGTTTTGTGTTGCGGGATGTTTGAGCATATCCATATCCATAGCTGGTGCAACATATATTTTACAACGCGTCGATAAATAAGTTGCCATCAGCAAATTATTGCAAAGTCCGTTTGCCATTTTTGCCAGTGTATTTGCTGTGCAGGGCGCAATAACAAACACATCAGCCCAGAGGGCTAAGTGTACGTGGTTATTCCAGGTATTTTCTTCAGAAAAAAATTCAGTTTCTACTTTGTTTTTAGAAAGGACAGATAATGTTTCTTCAGTAACAAAGGCATGCGCATCGGGAGTCATTATAATTTTTACTTCGGCGCCTTGTTTTACCAATAAACGTACAAGCGTTGCGCTCTTGTAAGCTGCAATTCCCCCTGTAATACCGAGTAATATGTTTTTTCCTTTTAACATTCTTAAAAAACAAAAGGCAGTGTGCTGTTGCAAACTGCCTTCTTTAAACGTGTTGCAATTTATTTTATTGCGCTTGTCCTTCTTCTTTAGTAGGATTGCGGTAATAAATTTTTTCTTCTAAAAACTCTTGTATTGCAATTAAAGTTGGTTTAGAAAGTTTTTCGTAGAATTTAGAAATTTCTATTTGTTCTCTGTTTTCAAAAATCTCTTCTAAGTTGTCTGAATGAGAACCGAATTCTTCTAGTTTTTCGTGCAACTCTTCACGCATTTGCAAAGAGATCTGATTAGCACGGCGTGACATGATAGAAACTGCTTCATATATGTTGCCGGTTTTTTCGTCAAACTGGCGTATGTCGCGGGTTACTGTAGTTGGGTCTGCTTTTACGGTTTTAAAATCCATTTTTTTATTGATTAACGGGTTGGTTTTTAAATTTCTGACACTCTAAATAAACACCTTCGGCCTCCTTTAAATAAGGGCTTTGGGGGTGCAAATCTACAAATTTTAAATAACTTTCTACGCTTTTTTCTATACGTTCTGCTTTTTTGCTCTCAATACTGTTTTTTGCCAGTAAATACCAGGCTCTTATCACTAAAAACTCCACTTCTTCGAGGTGATTAGACTCCGGGAAATCCTTCACAAAGTTCTCAAAGGCGGGTACGGCGGCCTTCCAATCTCCCCGGAAATAGTAGGATTTGGCTATTTCGTATGCTTTGCGCTGTAGTTTCCCTCTTAATTTATCTATTAAAATATTGCAGGTGTCCATGCGAGGGCTCTCCGGGAATTCGTTTACAAAATTCTGTAATTCCTGTATTGCGTTTTTTGTGTCTGTCTGGTCGAGACTATAACGGGGCGAACTTAAAAAATAGCAATAAGCGTTCATGTAGGCGCACTCTTCGGCATGGAGAGAGCCATGAAAAGCTCTGTAAAAAGTCCGGAAATGGAAGCCGGCAAGAGAATAATCTCCCAGGTAATAATTGCAATAGCTATAGTAATAATACACTTGTTCTGCTTTTTGCGTACCTTTAAAAACAGGTATAAGCTCTTCAAAAAGGGTTATGGCGGCGGTGTAATTGCCCCTGTTGTAATACTCAATAGCTTTAGTAAATTTAAGCTCGTAGTCGGAGCTTTTTAAAATTTTGTTATACTTGCCGCAGGAAAAAACGGTAAGAGCCAACAAAACCGATAAAAAATAAAAAAAACACCTCTTCATGTAAGGGAACAAAGGTACTAAAATGCAACAAACAGCCATATATTTGTTAAAAGGGTTTTGCCAACTTAAGTTTGGTGCGCCTGCTGCTGAAGCATTGGCGTTTTTTGGGCAACCTGCCGAAACTGAAGAACTTTTCGATGATTTACTGAACGAAAAAAGTATCGTATATCATTATTGGAATAAGGGTTTTTCTTTGTTTTTTAAAGATGATGAGTTAAAAACCTTTACCTGTGCGGAGGTAGATGATGAAGAAGCTGTTTTATTTGACAAAAAAATATTTGAGTTAAACGAAAAACAGATTACAGATTTATTTAAAGAAAATGGTTACGGTTTAACCGAAACAGAGCAACATGCCTGGGGAGAAAAACGTTTAAGTTTTGATGATGCCTTTGCCGATTTGTATTTTGAAAAAGGAAAACTTATTTCTATAAATTTTTGTATAGCTGATTATCCGGTGGATATGAAACTGAATTTGAATTAAGGAAATGTGCAGCTTTTAAATGTGCGTGTGCTCTTTATTTCAAAAAAGTATTTATAGTCTTATCGCTTTATTTGTTTTTGTATTTCTTTAATTTGGCTTTTTAATTCTTCAACAATTTTTGTTTGAGCTTCAATTTGCTCAGCTTTTTCTTTGGTAGAACGTAAAAATTTAAAATGTTCAACATCTCCTAATTTAGTTCGCTCGGCTTCAAGCTTGGCTTTTAAAGTAATGAGTTGTTGTTTTAATTCGTCTTGCTTGGCGGCATCAGCAGCCTTAGCAATTGAATCCTGAATGGTTTGCAATCGCAGTTTTGCATTAATCTCTGCTTTAGATGGGCCACAAGCTGTTAATCCAATTGCAATAAGTGATAAGAATAAAATTATGTTTTTCATATCTTTAATTTAGTAGCTACTCTTTTCGGCGTACTTCGTTTTACTTACAAGATATAACAATCAATACTGCCAGTATAGCCGCAAGATGTACATAGGTTACTATGTTAATTGTTTTTTTAATTTGGTAAGTTTTCATGCTGCAAGTGTAAGGCAATTTTTTTATATACATACAAGTATTTTTAGAAAACTTTAGTTTGCTGAAAAAAAATCGGTTTAGGTGGTAAATCTTCGAATTTTTTTCACAAAAAAAGTGCCAAGATTCTAAGAAAAACGCTGAATTTTTGGAATCGGATTGTTTTAATGGAAGATTTGAGATAATTAAAGTTGACAGGGTATATTAATAAAGGAACAATATTCATTGTATTAAGTCCGACTTCACGCTAATTTAACGTTATAAAGATAAACCTTAATGTTCTGGTTACTTTCTCAGTTAAAACCTGATTTAATTTTGTGTTATAAATTTTTACAATGAATTACCATTTTTTAAAAGCCTCCCATCATTTTAAGCTTGCCGAACGCTATAATACGAAGGCGGAGGAAAATCATATTAAAGGAAATAAGTTGAAAGCAGCTCATTTTATGCGGTTAACACATGACCATTTTAAAAATGCAGAGTTCCACGCAAGAGAATCAGCTAAAAGTAATTCTGAATTGCAGTTATCTTAAAAGTAATTTATATTCTCAAATTCCGAGAGGATTTATTTCATGTAAATTATATGTTAACTAAAAATGTTTCTTGTTAAAGTACTGGTAACATTAAACAAACATTCCGTTTAAGTTCTTATGCTTTTTTTGTGCAAGATTTAGAAGTATGAAAAATAATGTAATAACAGGTTTTTTAATGTTTTTTTTGGTTTACGGAACAGTATTTTTCGGACAAACAATAAACGGACTTACAGAGGATAACAGAAAAGCTTTGGAAAGTATAATTGTAGAGAAATATTATACTTCCACGAAACAAGACGCAAAAGATACTATTGGAGGTTTTTTGGAGGCAGGATCTGTTGTATACAGAATATATGTCAACCTAAAACCAGGTTATCATTTACAGGCAGTTTACGCAGTTCCAAAACACGAATTTTTTTTAAAAACTACAACCAAATTCTATAATAATAAAGAAGGCGGTGCCAAGAGCGCCGATTTAATAAACGATAAACACATTAACGATAATAATGTTGCACTCGATTCCTGGCTAACCATTGGTGTTGCAACCGAAAAACGTTTTGGCGTTTTAAAATCAGAAGATAAAGACGGCTCTATCTTAAAAAGAAAGGGACTTGATAAAAATGACGGGCTATACCTTGCCGGGCAAACACAAAAACTTTTATTGTTCGGACTTGATTTAAGTTTTTTTGATAATGAAAAAGATGCTTCGTATTTCCATTCTAATAATGGTTCGTGGGCAACAATTGGTGGAGGAAAAGCTCAGGGTGAAATGAAAGAGGGCAATAAAGTTTTGATTGGGCAATTAACAACTACGGGAAAATTATCCTTTGAGTTTAATTTACAAGTTGGTGCACCAAACGGAGCAACCATTCAGTTTGTTGCAAAAAACCCTGAAGGAAGTGAAGTAGAATTTAAACAGCTTACCTATAAATGAAAAGAAAATTAGTAATTGTAACTCTTGGCCTATTATCATTTTCTTTTTGTTTCGGGCAAGGAATTATACGAGGAAAAATAACAGACAACACAGGTGAAGCACTTATTGGTGCAATCGTAGTTTTAAAATCAAATAAGTCAGTGGGTGCGATGGCCGACCTCGACGGAAATTTCTCCCTGAAAATTTCTGATTCAACCGAACAGACCATAATTGTTTCTTATGTTAGTTACAAATCACAAGAAACAACTGTTAACCCACGAAAAGGTGAAGTTGTTATTAAAGATTTTGTTTTGATGTCTGCCACAACTCTTGATGAAGTTGTAATTACTGCAAAGGTTAACAAAGCTAATAATTATTACATGGAGAATATGAAGATGCGCTCTTCAGGAACCATGGATTATATTTCTCAGGAAACGATGAAAAAAACCGGTGACGTGAGTGTGGTGAATGCAATCGCGCGTGTTTCCGGTGTAACAACTTCTTCAAGCACCGGTACAATAACTGTTCGGGGTATGGGCGACAGATATGTAAAAACAACTCTTAACGGTTCAAGAATTCCGACGCTCGATCCTTACACAAATAATATCCGACTTGATTTATTTCCGGCAAGCTTAGTTGATAATATCATTCTTCATAAAACAGCATCACCCGATTTGCCCGGCGATTGGGCAGGAGCTTACGTTTCTATAGAAACAAAAGATTATCCGGATAAACTCACTATTAACATTGAAAGCTCGGCAGGTTACAACCCGCAATCAACTTTTAAAGATGTGGTAAGTTCTCCTCACAGTAAAACAGATTGGTTGGGTTTTGATACCGGACTTCGTGGTCACACGCACAATCAAAATGGTGCCTCGCCTATATACAATGCAAATCCAACACAATATCAGGATTTTGTTGCTTTGGGTTACGGAAATTATTATAATTCTATTGGTGTTACAGGCAGTACACCTTGGAACAGCACCTATTTTGATTTGGGTTTAGTTCAAATGGGACTGTTACAAAATTCTCAGTTAGGAGACCCAACTGCCATTGCAAATGCCACAAATCAATTTAATAATGGTCCGTATAAAGGTCAGGCATTTAACACTATTAATTCAAATGTTGTAAAAGAAGGGCAATCATTTAAAGATAACTGGAACACTACCACGCGCAAAGCTCCGCCAAACTTAACAGAGAGTTTCAGTATTGGAAATCAGGTAAATTTATTTGGAAAACCTTTGGGATTTTTAGTGGGGTTTCGTTACGGAAATAATACAATGTATGATCCTAATTCTACAGTAAACAGGGTGCAATCTAACGGCGCTTACGAATCAAAAATAACACAGCAGGCCAGTCAGGAAAATAATAACTGGAGCGCATTAATGAATGTTGCATACAAATATCATCCCAACAACAGTATTGCATTTATGTTTATGCCAAATTTTTCGGGGACAAACAACGTGCGTAATTCACTTGATCTCACTGATCCAACTCAACAGATTGGTGTAACAAAAACAAAATTCTATGAGCAGCGCAAGCAATTAATTTATCAATTAAAGTCGGAACACTACATTGCCAAACCACAATTAAAAATAGAGTTGAATGCGTCTTATACAAAAGGAGCAAGCAGTGCTCCTGATTTCACCGATATTACTTACACGAAAAATCCCAACAACACCAATTATCAGATTGGCGGAACAATTGGTAATGGATTGCACAGATATTTCAGGTACCTGAAAGATGATTTGTTTGACTCCAGATTATCAGCCGAATTACCAATAGGAAACGCCGCCATTGCAGGCCCGCGAAAAATAAAATTTGGTGCAGCATATCAGAACAGCAAACAAAAACGTGATTTGTATGATTACAGTATTCAGGCAAATCCTCCTATGTATAGCGACGATATAAATCAGGTTTTTGCATTGAGTAATTTTGCTATTTCTAACGGAACAATTCCTATGTCGTATTTAGAAACAGGTTCTCCTGCCAACCATACATTTGGTTCCAGTACCATTACCTCCGGTTTTTTAATGACAGATTATTCAATCATAAAACGATTACGGTTTGCAGGCGGAATGAGGGTTGAAAAAGCAAATATTTTTACTGATGTCTTTAAGTTTGATTCTCTGCATTACGAAAAAAATGACCCACGCCGATCATATCAAAGTGGTGTGCCAATTATAAATCCGGGTAAATTAAATGATATTACTTATTTGCCAAGCGGAAATGTAGTTATTAAAGTAAAAGATGATGAAGCAGCTCCAATTAATGTGCGTTTAAATTATAGTCAAACGGTTGCTCGTCCAAGCATACGTGAGCTTTCTGATTTGGCTGTATATGATTATTTCTTCAGAGCGCAAATTTTAGGGAATTCTGAATTGAAACCGGTTCATATAAAAAATTATGATGCAAGATTTGAATGGTATTTTAAAAACAGAGATAATTTTACGGCAGGTGTATTTTATAAAGACCTAAGAAATCACATTGAAATTATAAATACAGGGTTTTATACCTATATAAACGTAGATAAATCAACTGTTGCAGGCATAGAGCTTGAAGGTAAAAAATCGATTACAAAATATTTCGATTTAATGTCGAACGTTACTCTTGTAAAATCAAATACGCAGTTTTATATGCCCCAAATTATTTTTCCCAATGGAATCAGAGAGTACAGACCTACCTATCACGTTTCTCGACCAATGTTTGGTCAGGCTAATTATATCATAAATGGAATTCTTGCCTATAACGCCCCCGAAAAAATTGGATTGACTGCAACACTAAGTTATAACAGACAAGGTCCGCGTTTAGCTATTGCTTCCGGAGGTATTGGAATACCGGATGTATATGAAATGCCAAGAAATCAGTTTGATTTTAAAGTGACAAAAAAATTGGGAAAATATTTTAGTGTGAATTTTACAGTCAGAGATATTCTGAATACACCAATAAGAAGAACTTACATATATCCTGATGGTAAACAAATTGATTACGATAAATTCAGATACGGAACTAATTATGTATTGGGTGTATCTTATAAATTATAATGAGCATGAAAAAAATAGTTTTTAGATTTCATAATATAGAATTTCCAACGAATATGAAATGTTTGTTCGTGTTTTTTTCTTTTCTGTTTTTTTGCAACATACTAAATGCTCAGATAGAAAAAGTAATTGTTGAAACATATTATGTTTCTGATACATTGGACGTAACAGATACTATTGACGGCAGCGCAAGGGCACTTCCTGTTGGATCAAAAACTTACCGGATTTATGTTGATTTAAAATCCGGATATAAAATTGTAAAAATGTTTGGCAATGCCAATCATGCTTTGCGATTTTCAAGTACAGCTAATTTTTTTAATAACATAGACAGACCAACAGAGTATTTCGGATATTTAATAGGAAAACAATATTTTAGAAATAATCCAACGCTGGCTCTTGACAGCTGGCTTACTTTAGGTAATGCATCAACCATATATTCAGGAGTTTTAAAAACTCAGGATACTGATGGTTCAGTAATTAATCCAACACATCTTACCAGTTGGGGCGGCACTTCCGGGATTACAGGAGGGCTTTTAGTGAATACAGATCCTAGTGCCGGAATTCCTATTACAACGGAAGATGGTTTTTTACCGGCAGTTACTTACACAAACAGTTTTAATGATAATGGATTTAGAAATACATCGGGTGATACAACTGTTTTTGGACCGACAAAAATTGGTTCAGAATTTAAAAGTTATAATTCATACTTGCAGCAAACATCCGGAGTTGAAGGTATAATTTCCGACAGCAATCAGGTATTAATTGCACAGTTAACCACCAAGGGAACTCTTTCTTTTGAACTTAATTTAGAGTTGATAGATTCAAACATGAATCATCTTTTTTATGTAGCCCAAAATAATTCAGTCGATAATTATGTATTGAATCCTTTTCTTACTTATCCGCCGTCTTGCGGTTGCAGGGATATCAGATATCTGGAATACGATCCATCATTTGCCTGCGGAGATTCCACCTACTGCAGCACATTAAAAGTTTACGGATGCACTGATACAGCAGCTTGTAATTTTGATGCGAGTGCTAATGTGCTATTATCTAATTTTTGTTGTTACCCGGGTTATTGCAATGATAGAGATCTCGCTTTGGTTTGTCCGGGCCTTCATCCAAGATTTTTGCCCATTGCTATTAAAACAGATCTTTATCCGAATCCAGTGCAAGATTATTTGACGCTTGAATTAATTTCTTCGCCCGAATACAAACCAATATCCTATAAAATTTACGACGCGTTTGATAGGGTAGTGGTCGAAAAAGATTTAGGAATTATTCCGGGTAATACAATTATTCAGGCAGATGTTATTGATTTGCCACAAGGTTTTTACTTATTTAAAGTATCAGTTGAAGGTGTGCCGTCCGTAAAAAAATTCATTAAAAATTAATTAGGCATGAAGTTGAAAATGAAAATAGTTGTATTTACTTCTCTAACAGCTCTGGTTTTTGCAATGATTTTTTCGAGCTGCAAAAAAAAGGATAAACTTTTTTCGGACCCTCCTGTTGAGTATGGTTCCGTAACTGATATTGATGGAAATGTATACAAAACCGTAAAGATTGGAAATCAATGGTGGATGACGGAAAATTTGAAAGTAAGAACTTACAAAAACGGAACGCCAATAAAACAGGTAACATATACTGATCCCGATTCGTTATGGGCGCAAGCCACAAAGGGATATTTTTGCGAGTTTCAATACAACAGTAGTTTTTCAGGTGTGTATGGTTTACTTTATAATTGGTATGCGGTAAATGATACAAGTAAAATTGCTCCAGATGGCTGGCATGTTGCAAGCGATAATGATTGGAAGCAACTTGAAACATATTTGGGAATGACTTCGGGTGATGCAGATAATGTTAACTGGCGCGGTAGTCATGAAGCTGATAAATTAAAAATACATTCTCCGGATGGTTGGACATCGTATGGAAATGTTTGGTCTGAAAATGAATCCGGATTCTCTGCTCTTGCAGGAGCTTGCAGATTGTTTAACGGTGCGTGGGCAGACCCGAATATTCAATTTACAGGTTTTTGGTGGACATCTACTTCGCATCCGGGAAATAAAGCATGGTTTCGTAATCTTGATTACAAAAAAACAAATGTATTCAGGTACTATACGTACAAATCGTACGGTATGAGTATTCGTTGCGTGAAAGATTAAATTCAGAGAGATTTACCCGCAATTAATTCGAACACGTTAAACGCAGGAGAGAAATCTCTGTCGTAATTAGGGTTAACTGAAAAAGTAAAAAAATTAAACACATAGAGCCATAGGTGGTTGGAGTAGTGAAAGAAAGGATAGCTACACATAGCTCTCTGCGAGAGAAAATTTATTTTCCTATGAACCCTTCACGCTAAACACGATTCTATGTTCCTATGTGGTTTAAAAGTAGTTGCGGATAAATCTCCTATCGCGACTATTTTGCTGTAAGGTTTTCGAATGATTTCTTATTAAACCCTTGCACATATTCCAACCAAATACCTTCAAAATGCTGACCCTAATTAAAAATGTATTTTTCTCTCCTGAATTATTCTCAAATTCCACTAACCTTAACTTAACATTAGAATAACATATTCTTTTATTTGACACTTAAAATGCTTGTCATGGTAAACATTTAATAACATATAGTTTTACTTAAGGAAACCATTGTTATAGAGATTTGCGCTGTTATCAATAGTGATAACCAAAAATTAAAAATCAAAAAAAATAAAAATGAAAAAAGAAACATTTACAAAATTATTTGCAGCAGCGGCTTTCGCTGTAACAGGTATGACAGCAGGTTTTGCTCAAACAAATCTGGGTGCATCATGCGGATGCCCTCCTGTAGGATCAAGACCAACTGTACTTTTATCAACCCTCGCAGCCAGCGGTGGAGCTAATGACGGAAGTCTTACAGCTAACACAACAATTTTAGATTGTTCGAAAATGTGGATTCTTGACAAAAAGATTTTTGTTGATAATGGAAAGTCACTTGTAGTAAATGCAGGTACTGTAATAAAAGGAAGACACAGATCTACTCCCGATTCAGCTGTTTGCTTAATCGTTTCAAGAGGAGGAAAATTAATCGCTGACGGAAATTTTAACTGTCCGATTGTAATGACAGCAGAAGCTGATCCAATGGACGGTTCTTATCCGGTTGCAAACAACGGGCAGTGGGGTGGACTTATTCTTGCAGGAAAAGCAACTAATAACTTAACATTAGCTGCTAACGGTCCGTATACTGCAGGTGCAGGTAACGGTAAGCTTTGTGTACAAGACGGAATTGGTTATTTTGAAGGATTCGCAACAAACGATCCCCGTATGTTTTTCGGTGCTGACCTTACAGGCGCTGCAACAGGTACAACAGAATCGTTTGATGATAACGATAACTCAGGTATTTTAAGATATTTTTCTTTAAGATATTCCGGCGCAATTCTTAACGTAGGTGGTGAAATTAACGGTATTTCATTAGGATCGGTAGGAAGAGGAACAACAATGGAGCACATTGAAGTTATTTCTACTGCTGACGATAATATGGAATTCTGGGGCGGTACTGTACAGATCAAGCATTTTGTTGGGATGTTCGGTAATGATGATAATTTTGATTTTGATGACGGATATAATGGAAAAGCGCAATTTGTTTTTACAGTTAAATCAGCAACTTTAGATACTATGACAAGTAAAGATGCAGATAATGGTTTTGAGTGCGACGCTGATGATCAAAAATCTAATTTGTTTCCTCGTTCACACCCGGTTTTTTACAACTGTACAATGATCGGTAACAATAAAAAAACCTTAACCAGTGATAACAGCGGTCTTGCAGCAATCGAAGCAAAAGAACTTACTGAAGGTGAGTTTTATAACAACGTATTTGCAAACTTTCGCTATGGATTTAATGTAATTAAATCTCTGGGTACTAGACCAGGAACAGAAGAAGCTTGGCATAACTGGTCAACTTTAAGTGGATCTGCTCACTCAGGAAGCTTAAAAGTAAAATGTAATGTATATGTTGGTTGTACTAGTGACATTGCGATTGACAAAAACGATGCAGGTGTTGTTTTACATTCAGACAGCGTTCAATTCTTTACAACTGATATGAACTCTCACATGTCTTCAATCCCGGGCTTTACTTATGTATGGGCTATGAACGGTACAACAAACGCTATAGGAACTCAATTTGATGCAACTCCAAATCCGGGTTTATCAACTGCGGGTTGTCCAACACCTCCAACCGACGGTTTCTTTGAGCCTGTAACTTATAAAGGTGCTTTTGATCCAAACGGAAAAAGCTGGTTGTCAAACTGGGCTTACGCACAGTTGTTAAATACCACTGGTGGTTTAGTTCCATGTCCAACTGATATCAACCAGGATGGCGTTACAGATAATGCTGATTTCCTTTTATTGTTAGCTCAATTTAACCAAGCTTGTCAGTAATATTAATTTAACTATTTAAAATAAAAAGATGAGAAAAAAATTAATAATATCAGGCACAGCACTTCTTCTGCTATCTGCTATGGCACAGGCACAGGCGCCTGCGGGCTTAGACAGTATTATGGTGGAAAAATACTATGTTTCTGATGCAAACGACAAAACAGTTGATGCAACAGGAGGAGTTCTTCCTTTGCATTCTGTAACATACAGAGTTTACGCTGATTTAAAGCCGGGTTACAAATTTGAAGCGGCTTATGGTGTAGATGTTGCTCCTCACGGAGTAGTTAGTACAGGCGATCATGAATTGCGTATTTCTACTACTACTACTTTTTTTAATAATATAGACAGAGGTGCAATTACTAATGCTTTTACTAAAACTCAGGCAGAGAATAATACCGTCATGCTTGATTCTTGGTTATCTGTAGGTGGTGCTTGTAATGCTCAAATGGGTGTTTTAAAAGCGGATGATAATGGAACTGCAAATGCTGTTAACGCAGATGGAGTTTTATTAAACAACGATCCTTATGCAGGAATACCTCTTACAACACAAGATGGATTTATGGCAGGAACTCCTGAAGCAGTTACTTTTGTTGGCTTAACCGGTGATACCATTTTTGGTGATGGAACAAAAAACGGGTCTCTGCTTTCGACTTACAATGCTTCTTGGGCATCTCTTAATGGCTCGGCTGGTCCAACTGCTCTTAACAGAGTTTTAATTGGTCAGTTTACAACAGAGGGAACTTTCTCTTTCATGTTAAATCTGCAGTTAGGAACCCCGGGTGGTGGTGTAGAGCATTGGGTTGCAAACAGCGCAGTAGCTAATGAAGGTACTCATTCAACGCTTACCTATTCTAACACGCCAACCAACATTTCAATTGCTGAACACTCAACTTCGGGTGTAGCGTTTAATGTTTATCCTAATCCTGCAAATGATGCTTTAACTATTGTAATGAATAAAACAACTGCCAGCAACGATAACAGTTATACTGTTTACGGTGTTGACGGAAAAGTTGTTCTTAGCAAAAAAATAGGCGCGGTTTCAGGTAAATACCAGGAGAACGTTGATTTATCTGCTGTAGCTCCGGGTTTATATTTTGTTGAAGTTGTTTCTGACGGAGCAAGATCAACAAAAAAGATTACAAAAAACTAGTTTACCCTAGCAATTAAATATCAAAGAGCACCTCCTGTAAAATGGAGGTGTTTTTTTTGTATTTCATTAGATTGCGATAAAGAAAATGTTCTTTCATCAATATGAACTTTAAGTTAACACTTACTTACTATTGTTAAAATACAAATAACATTAAGTGAGCATTACGTTTAAACAGGTACTATTCTTTTGCATAGTAATTGAAGGCATGGATTGCCATTAAAAAATAAAAAATTGTCAAGTAAACATACTATACTTTCCTGGTTCGAGAATAAAGAAGAAGAGCAAAAACTCATTGAGTATTTGCAGAAACATAAATACCACTGTGTTTCCTGTAAGAATAAAAAGAATTTTGATGAGCTTTTAGATACTTCTTTGCATTCTATAAGTTTGGTTGTAATAGATTTAGATATTAAAGAAACAGATGCTATACTGGCCTGTAATGAGGTTAAAAACAGAAAGGAAATAACAAATCATCCTTTTGTTGTTATTGTCAGCGACAAGGCAGAAGAATTTACACAAGTAACTGCGCTCGATCTTGGGGCAGACGATTATATTATTAAGCCTTTAAAACCGCAGTTGTTTTTAAAACGTATCGAAGCAATTCTTTCCAGAAAACTTAATCATACGAGCGACGATAAAAAAAATAGTCAAAAAAGAGGTTTTTTTATTGATTTAGAGAGACATCAGATTGTTATCGATAACGAATCGTTTGAGTTGCCCAAAAAAGAATTTGAATTATTAAATTTGTTTTATTCTGTCCCAAATAAAATATTCTCCCGAGAAGAAATTGCAGTTGTGTTGTGGAACGAAGAAAAAATTGCTAGACAACGTACCATTGATGTACACATACGTAACATAAGAAGAATTTTGGGAAAAGATTTAATTAAAACAGTAAAGGGTTTTGGTTACGGGCTAAATAAAATTTCAACTTAGTTTTTCTCAAACAAAAAACCCTCACCGGCCGGGCAAGGGTTCTTCTATGAAATTCTGATTTTTTTAATTTGTTGTAGCAAAATCTTTGGAGCTTATTAACTCTCCGTTTTCGTCCCAGTTAGACCAAACACCGGTTTTTTCCCCCATATGGTAATGCATTTCAAAACGTTTTTTGCCGGCATCATCCCATACCATAGCGGTACCATTCTTTTTCCCTAAGTTATAAATGGCTAAACCAACGGTAACTCCGGTTTCGTTATAACGCAACCATTTGCCGTCTTTTTGTCCGTTATCATATATGCCGGTCTCCATTAATTTACCGGAAGCGTAATAATATCTTGCTTCGCCGTTAAACTGACCGTTTTTTATTTCAATTTCAGATTTTTTTACGCCGCTTTCCTTATTCTCAAAAGTTCCCGTAAAAAGACTACCGTTAGCATCAACATACAAACCTTTGTCGTTTTGTTTTACTTGGGCACTAACCATCAGGGCTAGTAAGAAAAATCCCAAAATGAAGCCCGCTTTTTTCATAACCTGTCGTTTTTAATTGCTACTCAACGTAAAGTTACAACATTATACTGTTTCGGTAATGATAAGGTAATATAAAATTGCGTTTTGAGTCAAAAAGATAACATAAAATTTACATTGACTCCTTTTCTTATGCTTAAGAGAATTTAAGAAAAAATTTTAACGGGGATTTAAAGCTATATCAGAACCTAAAGAAAGTTCTTGCGTTTTTAAGGTGGTAGGCTCGTAACCTACCATATCGATTACTACTTCTGCTGTGTTAGCGGCACTTACGGTTAGCACAAAAGAGCCGTTCATATCGGTATAACAGGATTTATCGGTCCCTTTTAATTGAACTTTTACACCGGCAAGGGTTTCTCCGGTTTGTTTGTCAATGACTTTCCCAGATAGTAGTTTTACGTTCACAGGGTCATTAGTGGCGTTAAGACCAATCCCAAGAAACAATACTAAGCTAATTAAAAGTAATAATTTTTTCACAATACAAATTAACAACTCTAACATTGAGAGAAAATTAGGGCAATGTTATCAAATCATTAAATCTGGTATTTTGCAAATAAAAAGAGGAACCGAAGCCCCTCTTTCTATAATTATACAAAAGTTTGTGTTAGAATAACCAGCGGAATAATAAAAATAAACCACCCGACATTAACATGGTTGCGGGTAAAGTAAGCACCCATGCATAGAAAATAGTTTTTATGGTTTTTGGTTGCAAGTTTTTTAATCCTTTTTTTGCAACCATTGCACCCGCTACACCCGATGATAAAACGTGTGTAGTACTTACAGGTAACCCCCAGGCTGATGCCATACCAATAGTTGTTGCGGCTACCAGTTGAGCCGAAGCACCTTGTGCATAACTCATATGTTGCTTACCAATTTTTTCTCCAATGGTTTTTACAATACGTTTCCATCCAACCATGGTGCCAACACCCAGCGAAAGAGAAATTAAAATAATAACCCATTGCGGAGCGTAGTCTGTAATTTTTTTTGCGTTTTTAATTGTTGCTTTTAAATCATCTTTTTCTTTTATGCTTAAAGATGAATTTTCTCCTAAGCCAACTTTTTCTGCACTCTTTGAAATAAGAATAATGTCTTTACGAACTTCAAAACGTTTTACTGAGTCAATTTCAGAAACTTCGCCTTTACCTTCAATTATACTAAGTAAATTAGCACAACGCACTTTTGTTTTTACAATTTCATGACGTTCTTTTTCAGCAAGCTTTGTTGTATCAATACGGTAAACTAATTCTGTGGTATGTTTCATGTATTTAAAGGTATCTTCAATATTTTGATCGGTTTTAATAGCAAAATAGCCCGGTACCAATCCAATTAAAATAAGCATTACTAATCCCACACCTTTCTGACCATCATTTTGTCCGTGAAAAAAACTGACAAGCGTACAACCAATCGTAAGAAGAGCACGTACCCACATTGGGGGCGTCCTTCCCGGAATAGGTTCTTTGTAAATAATTTCGTTTTTTATCAGTCGCTTAAAAAGAAACATGAAAATTATGGCAAGCGCAAAACCAACAAGAGGTGATATTAATAGTGATAAGCCAATATCCTGTGCTTTACCCCAGTTAACCGCGTCTTTACCGTCGATAAAATAAAAAGCTAAACCAATACCTAAAATAGAACCAATAAGTGTATGTGATGAGGAGGCCGGAATTCCTAAATACCATGTGCCCAAGTTCCAGGCAATAGCGCTAAGGAGTAAAGCTAATACCATTGCCATGCCATGAGACAGATTTGAATCTGTTAATGTTTCTACGGGTAATAAATTTACAATACCCATTGCTACGCCTATTCCCCCTGTAAGTACGCCTAAAAAATTACAAAGTCCGCTCCAAACAACAGCTACGCTTGGTTTTAAACTATTGGTATAAATTACGGTAGCAACTGCGTTTGCCGAATCATGAAATCCATTCACAAATTCAAACGTACATGCCAAAAGGAGGCAAACTATAAGTAGTATTAAGATTCCTGTTGTCATATGAGTATCGTTTTATTTTTTGTGAAAGTATCTGATTTAATAAGTTGTAATGTTAAGCCAATGTTATGTAATCGTTTAAAAAGCTACCTGATATTGAAGTACAAATTGACCATAACGACTATGTTGAACTAAATTTCCATTGGTATTTTCAAGAAAAAAGGGGCGATCCTGATAATCAAAAGTGAATTTTGAATTATGATTTCTTATAAGCCAGTTAATTCCCAAATTAAAAACGTACATCGGCGCGGATAACCTGTCGTAAACAGCATACTGGCAATTTGCGTACACTTGTAAAGTACCTTGCTCTTTCAATAAATTATCTTTGAATTTATAACCTATTTGAGCGTATCCAACATTTCCGGTTCCTAAATAGGGGAAGGCGTTTCCGAAACTTGCTTTGTTAAAGTTTGTAAGAGATTTTTGTGTTAGTGGATTATATCCGGTAACGGTACTCGTTGGTGCAGTAAAACCTGTTTGCACTCCTGTAGCAGGATTATCAGGACCGGTAACTTTAATAAAATTCGTTCCGTAGTTATAATTAGAGTAAGAAGCATAAAGACTAAATGCATTTCCTTTCTCTTTGTTGATTGGAGTATCATAAAATATATCTACAGAAAGTAATGTTATATCCTGCATAACTGTGTCTTTCGGATTTTTTGAATCAACCATTTGCATGGAGCCCTGTTGGCTGTAAAAACCTGCACCTATGTTGAAGATTTTCTTTTTTCCTAAATAAGTTCCGTTCATAGAAGGGCCGAAATTGCTTTCTTGTTCAAGAAACTGCCACATTACATAACCCTGATAAACCATTTGAGGAGGTTTGGTGGAGAAAGTGGCGCTGTTATTGTTGTAAGGATCAGTAATACCCGAAGCAGTTTGTATAACAAAAGGCTTGCCTGCCGAAATCCTATAATCAAATTTACCAAGTTTTCCTTTCATATAAACACCTAAACGACGTACAAACTGATCGTAGGTATCGTTAGTTACCTCCTGAAAATTCGGAGGATCTAAAGCCATAATGCTCGTTGTCGAAATATTTGAAAAACGTGAAGGGCCATTCCATCCGTTTAAACCAAAACCAAGTGATAAATGTTTTTTTACAACAGCGTAATCGGCAGTAACGTCGTGAAAAAATGCGCCCGCTTTACGAGATGAAAGATAATTCAGATTGTTTTGCCCGAATTGCGCAAAAAAAGCAACCCTGTCTGTTAACTGTCCGCTTAACACGGCTCTAATCCTTCTGATACTTATGTCTGTTGTTGCTGCCTGACTGTAACCGTTCACAGCTGTTAAAGGATCGTTAATTGTATAACGTGTCCATATTTGATTTACAATATTAAGTTTTATGAATTTAGAACTGTCTTTTGTATCTGTAAAATACTTCATCCCATCTTTTAATTTATCTCCAAGTTGAGAAAACATATTTAGCGATGTGATGCAAAGTAAAGCTAAAGATACTTTTTTTGCTGTGTAAGTTAATTTCATATTAATTTAATGTTTGTTTTATGCTGCAAAAATGTACCTTTTAAGTAAACATAATGTTTCTATAAGCTATCTTTAATGTTAAGAAAAGGTTAAGGTTTTAAATATTAAATAAAAAAAGCGAAGCTTTAATAAAGTAAGTTTGCATTCGTCTTTCAAGAAAACAAGAATGATTTTCCCTGATAATATTCATAAAAAAGGTGGACTTTTAATTATAACTTGTTGTTTTCTGATGCTTAAATATTCCAGTGCTCAAATAGGGGCAGAGGCGCAAGGTGGGCAAGCCTCTTTTTGGACAGCCTTGGGAATTGATCAGGAATTAAGTAAAAAATGGCTTTCGGTTACTGATCTTGGTTATGGGCGGCATAGTGATCCGGATAATATTCAATTTGCAAAGCGACAAGGCTTAAATGTTTTTACACAAGATTTCATTTATAAACCCAATAGTCATTGGCACTTTGCTTTTTCTTTCGGTTATTGGAGAAGAAATTTTTATTCAGAAGATTTACCTTTTGATGCAAGACAATTTCCATATCAGTTCAGAAATGAAGTAAGACCATTTCAAAAAATAATTTATGTCAGTAATCTCAAAAACATAAAAATAATTCACACATTTCGTACGGATTACAGGTTTTATTATAATCAAAACCTTAGCGATATATGGACCACTCCTTTCGAATTCCGGGCGCGGTATATGCAGGCGTGGAAATTTCCTTTAACAAAAAATTTAAAAAACTGGTTTATTATTAATGACGAAGTTCTAAGCGCAATTGATAATTATTCTAGTAAGACAAAAATTGCAACAGGTAATAGTTGGTCGCCATATCAAATAACCGAAAACAGATTTTCAGTTTATTACAGAAGAGTTTTTGGTAATAAAATTGACATTGATATAGGGGTTATGCATCAGTACTGGCGTGATAAACCGGGCGTTGCTAATTTTAATGTGTCTTATAATTTGATGTTTGATATCATTATAAGAGACCCGTTTGGAAAACGCAAAGAAGAAACGGATTTAAAATAGATAGCAAATCGTTACTCATTTTTTTAAGAACTATTTTTCCCCATTTTATTTTATCCCAAATTCTTTCGTGAAAAAAATAACCGAGCGTTGCGTAGATATTTCTTACAATCATGAAACCCAATACTACCTTTACTTCTCCGGTAAAAAGATAGATTGCGGTAAAATCAAGAATTAAAATAACCACTCTGTAACTAACGGTTTTTAAAACAGACCTGCGAAGTGTTTCTTTTGCATGATGTGTTACAGGAAGAAGTTTTTCTATCGTGATTTGTTTAATGTTTTTTAATATTTGCTTGTATTTTCAATTAAGTATAAAATAAGCAACATACTTATGAAAAGAATGGTTATTGTGAGTGAAAGAATTAGTGTTGACGATGTCTGAAAAGATTCATTAGATAGTTGCTTTTCCGTTCGTTTATATTTTACATAAGAAAGTATTAATATTATTGCTCCTACTGCTAATAAAAATATCCCTATAAGAGAAGAATAACCATGTTGAGGAATCGTGGAGTTTTTACCAAGTAGCATGGAAATTTGTTTCACGAATAAAGAAAATTTTACAACAACAAACCCAAAAGCCATAATACCAATACTGGTACGTATCCAAGCCAAAAGAGTGCGCTCATTTGCTAAATGATCTCTTGCGTTTTGTGTTTTAAAGATTTTTTCGGCTATTATCTCATCCGCGGTTTTTATTTTTTCCAATTTCTATTTTATTTATTTGGTATAATAAATATTGGTTTTACAGAATGCCTGACTATTTTTTCTGCAACACTACCCATAAGTAAATGAGAAAGTCCCGTTCTTCCATGTGTACCCAACACAATTAAATCCGCTTCCCATTCTTCAGTAACCTTTAAAATCTTTTCATAAGGTGTGCCTTCTTCTACAAAAGACCAAACTTTATAACCCTTAAACACTTTATCTATGAGCAGTTGCTGACTTTTCTTTAAATCGTTTTTAATTATGTTTGCCATTTCACCTGGTGTTATACCACCATCTGTCATTAGAGAAACAGTATCAACAACACTTAGCAGAGCTATTTCAGCATTTAGTTGTTTGCAAAGTTGAAAGCCCTGCGCGGCTATTTTTTCGGCAGTTGGACTATCATCAACTGCAATTACTATTTTTTTAAAATTCATGGTTTTAATTTAATCTTTTTGTATTTCGATTCTTTTTTCAAATAAGGCGAGTATGAATGTAAAAATTGCTCCGCTAAATAATCCAACAAGAGCTATTAGCATTGGAATAATAGATGTAACCGGCGATGTTATTCGCCCGGAAATGTTTCCGTTTAAATGGAGTAAAAAATCCGGGTTAATAGTTGTACAGTAAATATAGAAAAAGACAATAAAAGGAATGACTCCTACTATTGTTGTAAAGCCACCTATAGTTATTCCCGCTAAAAATCCAATCCCATTTTTAACTTCATGTTTATAATTTTGAAAAGAAAAAAAAATCCCAAAAAACAATGTAACGAAATAACTAAGCATAAATAATACGTTGTGAACTAAACGAAATTTTTCCATAATGAAGAAAAGAATAATAAACGACACGCAAATGCCCACACCTGCTCCGATACTGTTTTTTTTCAACAAGACTCTATCCATTACTCTTTCTGATAAAGGTGAATTTTTTCTATATCAAAGATGAAGATAAAAAGGAAAAATGGGTTATATAATGTCTATAATAAGTTACAACATTCACAGATTGGAATAAGATTCTCTTCCTAAGAAAGAATCAAATCTATAGAATTAAATAAAGACTTTTGGTTTTTAACTTTTTAATCCTCGCTGCCAATATGCATCAATGCATCACCCTGATTAACTACAGGCTGGCTGTTAATGCCAATTATATAACCATCAACAGGCGAGTTAATGCGCGCTTCTATTTGTCCGTATGGATTGCAAATAGCGCCCAACACCTCGTCTTTAGTTACATAAGTTCCGTTTGCTTTAGCCGCATGAAACAAGCCCGATAATTTTGCTCTTACCCAAACACTCTTATTTAGTTTTACAGTATGATTAGTGGGTGTTTCAACATCCATCATTTTATACTGTTTAAATAAACGCAGACAACCATTTACCGCTTCATTTATTGCCTTATAATCGAATCGCAAGCTCTCACCACCTTCAAAAACTAAAATGGGTTTATTTTTTTTGGAAGCTTCTTTGCGCATAGTCCCGTCGCGGTACACACTGTTTATAATGAGTGGAGGAGAAAATATTTTTGCAATTTTTAAACTTTCTGAAAAATCAAACATACAACGAAGTTGCGGATAGTTATTAATTTTTGCACCGCCCGTATGAAAATCAATGCCCATATCAATCAGCGGAATAATCTGATGCATTAAATCATATGCAATTCGGCTGCCAATTGAACCATTTTTATTTCCCGGAAAACAACGGTTCATGTCGCGCCCGTCCGGTAAATCGCGTGAACGGAATAAAAATGAAATGGTATTCATTACCGGAATGGCAATGAGGGTGCCACATTTAAGTTTCTGCGTTTCTTTGCGTGTAATAATTTTTCTAACGACTTCAATGCCGTTAATCTCATCGCCATGCATGCCGGCACTTATTAATATAGTTGGCCCGGGCTTTTCAGATCTAAAAACATGAATGGGAATTTCAATTTTTGTTTTGGTAGGAAGTTCGTAGGTGTTGAGAGAAATAATTTTATTCTCTCCGGGAGCTATTTTTGTACTGTTAATTTTGAAGTCGCTCATATATTTTTTTACCGCAAAGGCGCGAAGACGCAAAGTTTTTTTTGAAATTATCAGACTGTTTACTACAAACTGCCTCCTGCCACTGCCACCTTTTTCCTACCCTTCGGCACCATTAAATTCATTTCGTTCAACATACTCAATTATTTTTCCGGCAATATCTACTCCGGTTGCTTTTTCAATTCCTTCTAAGCCCGGCGAAGAATTTACTTCCATTATCAATGGCCCTCTTTCACTTTGCAGCATATCAACACCTGCAATACCGAGCCCTAATTTTTTTACGGCTTTTAAAGCGGTAGAACGTTCTTCGGGAGTTAATTGTATAAGAGATGCTGTGCCACCACGATGTAAATTAGAACGAAACTCACCTTCTCGCGCCTGACGTTTCATAGCACCAACAATTTGCCCGTCAACAACAAACACTCTAATGTCTGCGCCTTTTGCTTCTTTAATAAATTCCTGAACTAACATCGCAGCATCTAATTTTAAAAATGCTTCTATAACAGATTTTGCTGCTTTTTGGTTTTCTGCAAGTATCACTCCAATACCTTGCGTACCTTCCAATAATTTTATTACACAGGGTGCGCCGCCAACAACTTCAATAATATTATCAATGTCTTTTGGCTCGCTGGCAAATGCGGTTTTTGGCATTCCCAAACCTGCACGGGCTAATATTTGCAAGCAGCGCAATTTATCGCGTGAACGGACAAGTGCCTGAGATTCTACTGCAGTAAAAATTTTCATCATTTCAAACTGACGCACAACGGCTGCTCCATAAAATGTAACCGATGCACCTATGCGTGGAACAACTGCATTGACGTCTGTAATTTCTTTTCCGCCGTAATAAATATGCGGTCTGCTTTTTTCAATACCCAACACACATTTCATGTGATCGAGAACTAAAACTTCGTGTCCGCGTGTTTCTGCTGCTTCAACTAAACGTTTAGTTGAGTAAATATTTTTTCCGCGCGATAAGATTACAAGTTTCATAGGTGATGAATCTAAGAATTGGAGTTTCTAAGGTAAGGGAAAGCTTTTGATAATGCAAGTCCGCCTGTATGAATTTGATTTACATCTATGATAAATTTATTTTTTATCATTTTTCTTCCAATTAAAACAGGGTAGCGCATAGTTCCGCGGTCGGTAAGAGAAATGGAAGTCCGTACTTTTTTGCCGCCAATATATATTAAAGTTTTTATAATATAACGTTCTTCTATATCGCCGGATGAACTTTTAATTGTTTTTTGGAAGAAGTCTTCAAAGTAATATTCCTGCTCGTTGTATTCGGGGTGTAAAGGGTCTAATAATTTAAAACACAAAGTTTGTTTGCCTTTTATTTCCCGCACTTTAATATCGTGGCAATGCAGGGCAGAGGTGTAAGCGCCTGTATCAACCTTAGCTTCAATTCCTAAAATATTTAATTCAGGAAAATCTACATACTCGCGGCGACCGATTAATTTTAATTTTTGCATCCTGATTTTTTTTGCCACAGATTACACGGATTACACTGATTTTTTAATTAGTATAAATTTTGTTGTTATTTGGTATTGCCAAGTTACTTAAATTTTCACAATTCCTTAATCCATGCACCTACAAATATAATTGTTTATCTGTGCCATCTGCGAAATCTGTGGCTATGTATTAGTAAAAAATCTTTTACAATTTACTTCGTGAAGCAGTTCTGATTTATTTTCTATAAAACTACAAAAATGTTTGGCAAAATAAGGCGCAAGCATAATAGATTTTGTGCCAAAACCATTAAATATACCCAAATTGTTATGCTCCGGATGAAAACCCATAACCGGATGTCGGTCAATCGTAGAAGGCCGTACACCGGCTTGGTGATTAATTATTTTGTAAGGAAATGGAAGAAGCGTTTTTAATTTTTCGATGAGCGCATTTTTTGCCTCTTGAGTGGGATTATCGGTTAAATCATCCCAATTATAAGTGGCGCCTACTTTAAAATAGTTTTTTTCGGGTAAAGGAAGAATGAAAATATCTTTATTGAGTACGGAAGTTGTTTTTAAATCTTCGCAATAAATGGTAAGCACTTCGCCCTTGGCAGGCTTAAATTTTATTTGATTAAACCATGGGTTTTTAACTGACAAATATCCCTCACAAAAAATAATTTTATCGGTAGAAATAGTTTTGTATTTAACTTTATTTTCATTGGTGGAAAGTAAGGAATAATCAACTATTTCATTGAGAAATGAGTTTTGCTTTTCAAGATAATTTTTTGTTTGGATTAGAAATTCAGCTACATCAACAAACCCGCCTTGTTTTACAAATGCGTAATTGTTTTTTAGGAAAGAAAAGGTTTCTGAGGGGTTCTCGACGGAGCTTGTACTGAGCGAAGTAGAAGTACCCGAACTGACATGGATTTTACTATCGATAACATCACTTAATTCGTTAGCGGATTTTTTCTTCCAAAGTATTTCTTCATTTTCATTGGAAAAAATACGCACAATTTTTGTTGGATGAAGTAATTTTGTGTTTAATAATTTTTCTATTTCATTAAAAAACTCAAACATGTAGGGCAAGGTAGTTTCCGCCATCCAGCTTTGGGTCATCCGTTTAAAAACAATAGGATTGTATATTCCTCCGGCAACCTTAGAGCATTGACTTAAATCTGCGTCATCAATCACCAAAACAGCTTTGTTCTGTTTTAACAATTCAAGTGCAAGGATGCTGCCTACAAGGCCTTGCCCGACAATTATAAAATCTTTTTTCTCCAAGCGTTGTGAAGTTAATGGTTATTTGTTAATGGTTATTCGTTAAACCAATTGAACATCTTTCAAAAATTAATAGTTAATATTGCGGTACAACATTCTTTCTAATAACAAATAACTTATAAAGAACAACTCAAATGATTATTGACTTACGAAGTGATACCGTTACCAAACCCACCAAGGACATGATGGACGCAATGATGAGTGCGCCGGTTGGAGATGATGTATTTAACGAAGACCCAACGGTAATTAAATTGGAAGAAAAACTGGCCGCTATGTTTAGCAAAGAAGCAGGTTTGTTTTGTCCGAGTGGTACAATGACTAACCAGATTGCCATAAACGTGCACACAAGACCGGGAGATGAAGTTATTTGCGATGTAAACTCGCATATTTATAATTATGAGGGAGGAGGAATTGCACGCAACTCAGGCGTACAGGCAAAACTTTTGCAGGGAGATAGAGGAAGAATGAACGCGCAACAAATAGCCGAAAATATTAACGGCGATTTTGATTGGCTTACTAAAACAACTTTAGTCAGCCTTGAAAATACGGTAAACAGAGCGGGAGGGAGTTATTATACGACCGATATTGTTGCTCCAATTGCAAAACTTTGTAAAGAGAAAAATCTGAAATTGCATTTAGACGGAGCGCGGATTTTTAATGCTTTAACAGAAACCAAAAAGACACCCGCTGAGGTTGGTGTTTTCTTTGACAGCATTTCTATTTGTCTTTCTAAGGGACTGGGAGCTCCGGCGGGTTCTGTACTGTTAGGATCTAAAGATTTTATTAAGGAGGCAAGACGAGTGCGTAAAACATTTGGAGGAGGAATGAGGCAAATAGGCATTTTAGCTGCTGCCGGTATCTATGCGCTTGATAACAATATCGACCGCTTAAAAGACGACCATTTACACGCTAAAAAGATAGAGAAAATACTTAAACAGTTACCTTATATAGAGAGCATAATGCCTGTGGATACCAATATTTTAATCTTTAATTTGAATAATAAAATTAGCGGAGAGACATTCACTAATAAATTAAATGAAAACAATATAAAAGTAGCTGCATTTGGTAGGCAAACCATACGAATGGTTACTCATTTAGATTTTACTGAGGATATGTTGAGCGGACTTGAAAAATGTTTAAAAAGCATTTGATTTCGGGTGAGGCATGCCCAAAATAATAATTAACGTTAAAAAGCTCATTAAAACCACAATAACCCTTTCATTTTCACGTTATTTTGTTATATTTTTGTAAGTCAGATAACAAAATTTGTCCCAAAGGGATGCCAATGGCAAAAGGGGTACTAAAATACGTTGTAATATTCTTGAGCCTGTGTTCTACGGTGTTTGCCATTAATTCGCCCGAAATAAGGTGTGTGCTGGTAGTTCCTAACGGTGATGTTATTATTAGTTGGGCAATTCCTGCCGATCCCGCCAACGAGTTTAAGAGCTACGAAATTTATTATTCAATAAACAAGGTGGGGCCTTATGTCCCTATCGCTTCTCAGACCAGTTATACTGCTTTCAGTTATTCAACGACAGGTTTTAATGCAAACACGCAGCCCTACTATTTTTACGTACAGACAAAAAATACTTCCAATATGTCTTCTCCTGCCATTGATACAGTTGAAACAATTTTTTTAACCATATCTCCCCCTGGTTCAAGTGTAGCCGTTCTCTCATGGAATGATTTTCACACACCACTGCCCGCCGGAGAATCACCCTCTTATAAAATTTTTAAGGAGTACCCAATTAATAACTGGACTCAAATGGGAACAATGCCCGTGCATAATACAACTGCCCGTTACAGTTTTTCAGATACAATTAGTGTTTGCAACGATTTAATTAATTATCGCATTGAGTTATTTGACCCCGTTTTATCTTGTACTTCGGTTTCAAACATAAAAGGAAATTGGTTTATAGATAAAAACCCGCCCTCAGCTCCTCAGCTCGATTCAGTTAGTGTAGATACTTTAGGAAATGTGACTATTGGAATACACCCATCTAATTCTCCGGATACTAAATGCTTTGTGGTTTATCAACATACGGGAGGAACTTATATTCCTATTGATACGCCCTGTACCGGTAATACGGCTACTATCTATACCTATACAAATTCAACCGCAAATAGCTCTTCAGAAGAATTTTCGGTAGCTGCCATTGACAGTTGTGGTAACTTAGGTGTAATTGCACTTAACGGTCAGTCAACAATTTATGTACAAGCAACTTTTGATATTTGCAGCAAAACAGCATCACTCACTTGGAATCCATATAAAAATATGACGGGTGGCGTTAATCATTATGAAATTTTGTATTCTGCAGTTTCAAAATCGGGTCCGTTTATTCATTTAGCCGATACAACAGCAACGATTTATTTTCATAAGAACCTTACTCAGGGTGTAAATTACTGGTATCGCATAAGAGCACATTCAACTCTTAAAAATTTGGCAGGAAGAGATTCAATAACTTCTTCCTCAAATATATTTCCCCTTCCTACACCTCCAGCCAACCAACCTTCGTATGTGTATCTTAGCGATGTTACGGTAAATAATCCTGCAGAAAACATTGATGTTAAATGGTACGTTGATAAAAATGTGCGCGTAGGCGGATTTAATATTTATCGTTCAGATAATTATAATGGCCCTTTTTCTAACGCGGGTTTTGCAAATTATACTGCACAAAACAATTATTCTTTCACTGATAACAGTGCTGATGCAAGCAAACAAAAATATTATTATTACATAAGGGTTCTTGATACATGTATGTCGCCAATAATTAAAACAGATACATCTAACTCTATATTTTTACAAGCTGTTGCAAGCGGTAATTTTAAAGCAACACTTATGTGGAACGATTATGCAAAATGGTTGGGCAACGTAACAGGATATAATATTTACCGAAGTCTTGACGGCGTTTTTTTAGGTGGGCCAATAGCTACTGTACCAATTGGTACTAATACGTATGTCGACGATTTATCAAACTACACAAACTATTCGGGTAAGTTTATTTATTACGTGGAAGCCATTGAAGGAAGCGGAAATATTTATGGATTAACCGAATTAAGCGAAAGCAATTATGCCTATGTGTATTTAGATGCATTAATGTTCGTGCCCAACGCATTTGTCCCTAAAGGGCACAATAAAGTTTTTTTACCTATAGGAGATTATATTGAGAAAACTGATTTTAAACTCAGTATTATAGACCGCTGGGGAACCAAAATTTACGAAACTACCGATGAGAACCAGGGTTGGGATGGAGGAAATTCTGTAGAAGGATTATACGCCTACCTCATTGAATATAAAACAGCCGTTGGCGAGTACCGCGAGCAAAGAGGTACCGTAACGTTAATACGATAGTTTTAATTTTCTCCCCTTGGGAGATATGTCTGAAGGACAGAGGGGGTCTTATAATTTATAACTCTTCACTTATAACTAGGACGGCATTTATTCCGTATCTTTGACAAATTTTTTCGGTATGAACGCACCTTACGCTAATAAATTTGTCCCTGAAGGACTTACTTTCGATGATGTGCTGTTGGTTCCTGCCTACTCAGAGGTATTACCCCGCGAAGTAGAAACAAAATCGCAATTCTCCAGAGAGATAACGCTTAATGCGCCCATTGTTTCTGCTGCTATGGATACTGTAACAGAACACCGCATGGCTATTGCAATGGCACAAGATGGCGGCATTGGTGTGTTGCACAAAAACATGAGCATTGCCGAACAAGCTGAGCAGGTGCGTAAAGTAAAACGTTCTGAAAGCGGAATGATAATGGATCCTGTTACACTTTCTGATAAAGGAACTGTTGCCGATGCTTTAAAGCTGATGGCTGATAATAAAATAGGAGGAATACCGGTTGTTGGTGTTAACGGAACTCTCACTGGTATTGTTACCAATAGAGATTTGCGTTTCGAAAAAAATCATAAACGCTTGATACGCGAAGTAATGACAGATCGCGAACATGTTATTGTAGCGCAACAACATGGTATTACACTTAAAAAAGCCGAAGAAATTTTACAAGAACATAAAATAGAAAAACTTCCTATCGTTGATAAAAACAATAAACTCATTGGTTTAATCACGTATAAAGACATAGTTAAAATTAAAGTCCGCCCAAATTCTTGCAAAGACGAAATGGGTCGCTTACGTGTAGCTGCCGCATTAGGAATTACCGCCGATACAATGGAAAGAGCTGAAGCTTTAGTTAGAGCCGGTGTTGATGCAATGATTATTGATACCGCCCACGGACACTCTAAAGGAGTAATAGATATGGTAAGGCTTGTTAAAAAAACTTACAAAAATGTACAAATTATAGGAGGAAATATTGCAACCGGTGCCGCCGCTTTAGATTTAGTAAAAGCAGGTGCAGATGGTGTAAAAGTGGGTATTGGCCCGGGTTCTATTTGTACCACGCGTGTTATTGCAGGTGTGGGAGTTCCGCAATTATCAGCTATTTTAGAAGTAGCTCATGCATTAAAAGGAAAAAATGTTCCGCTTATTGCAGATGGAGGCATACGTTTTAGCGGAGACATTGTTAAAGCGCTGGCAGCAGGTGCAGGCTCTGTTATGTTAGGTTCTTTATTTGCCGGAATGGATGAATCGCCCGGAGAAACTATTATTTACGAAGGAAGAAAATACAAAGCATACCGTGGTATGGGTTCTATAGAAGCTATGCAGCAAGGCTCTAAAGACCGTTATTTTCAGGATGCGGAAGATGATTTAAAGAAATTAGTCCCCGAAGGAATTTCAGGGCGTGTACCATTTAAAGGTTCTGTATCAGAAGCGTTTTACCAGTTAATTGGTGGCTTAAGAGCCGGAATGGGCTATTGCGGTGCGAAAGATATAAAAGCCTTACAGCACGCTAAGTTTATACGCATTACTCAGGCAGGTGTTACCGAGAGCCACCCGCACGATGTATTTATTACCCGCGAAGCTCCCAATTATAGCCGCAAGTAAAATGTTGTATTTCCCTCTCCTGCAGGAGAGGGCAGGCTGAGGTCGTTGAATCTTAATCTTTTTCCGAAATGATGAATACAAGCTGCTGTTTGCGTTAGGGATTGCAGCGGAAAGCCCACCGCCATAAAGTTTTTGGTTTTTATAATTTCCCCTAATTAAAATGCTTGAAAATATTGATGTGGCGAGAACTTGCAGCGGAAAGCCCGACCCCGCATATAATTATAAATTGAAAGATAAATGTTTAAGGCGGGGGAACGCCCAAAACTCAATAAAATTTCTTACTTTTCGGGTGTGAAACTATAGCAATGAAATGAGCAATTTTTTACCTTCATAAATTGAATTAATGATAATTTGCGAATTCCACGAGATAAAAATTAAAAATTAAAAACCGAGTGAAACAAGAGATAATTACAAAATTAGACGCCCTTTTACAACAAGAAGATTTTGCGGCTGCATCAGCGCAAATAAAAACTATTCAGCGCGAGTACGAAAGTGCTTTTGAAAAGGAAATAGAAAAAGCCAAGCAAGCTTTTGTAGATGAAGGTGGGCGTGCCCGCGATTTTGCTTATGTACGTAGCCCCGAAGATGATAGAATTATTATTCTGTTTGAAAAATTTCGTCGCCTCCAAAAAAAGCAAAAAGAAGATGTGGACTCTGAGCAACAAAAAAACTACACTATTAAAACCGGCATTATTCGCGATATTAATGACCTTTCTAAATTAGAAGTAAACGTTAGTGGTGCATTAAAAAAATTACACGAACTACAAGCAAAATATAAAGAAACCGGTAATGTTCCTTCTGCCAAGCACAAAGAAGTAATGGCAGAATACAACAAAGTAGTTGATACTTTTTATTTTGGATTAAATTTATACAAAGCTTCTCAGGAAGTTGATTTGAAAAAGAATTTTGAAGCGAAAACAATTTTACTTGAAAAAATAAAAAATTTGCTTACGCTCGAAAACATGAAAGATGTTGAGCGTAACATAAAAGTCTTTCGCAATGAATGGGAAGGCCTTGGCCCCGTGCCACAAGAAAAATGGCTGGCTTTAAAAGATGAATTTAAAGCATTGAATGATGAGGTGCATAAAAAAATACATGCGTTTTACGGACAGAAAAAGGAAGAATTAGGTAATAACCTCGAAGTAAAAAAACAACTTATAGAAAAAGCACATCAGTTAGTAGTGCTTTGGCCAAAGACAGATAAAGAGTGGGAACTTAAAACCAACGCTCTTTTAGAAATACAAAACGAATACAAAGAAGCCGGACATACAGATAAGAAAGAAGGAGATGAGGTTTGGAAACAATTTAGAGAAGTGTGCGATAATTTCTTTAACAAGAAAAAAGAATACTTTGAAAAAGCAAAAGAACGCTACGTAGAATCAAAAATCAAGAAACAAAAATTAATTGAAGAGGCTTCCACTTTAAAAGACAGTAAGGATTGGCAGCGTACAGGTGAAAAAATAATGAACCTGCAACAGCTCTGGAAAAAAATTCCAAATGCACATCCAAAAGATGAGCATAGATTGTATGAATCTTTCCGTGCACAATGCAATCATTTTTTTGAAGCTAAACGTAATCAGTTTGCAGAACAGAACGCGGCTCTTGAACAAAATGTAACGGTTAAAGAAACTATTATTCAAAATCTAAATGCTTTTGTTGCAAGTGGAAATGCAGAACAGGACACCGTTTCATTAAAAGAATTTACCAAACAATGGGCAGAGAGCGGACAAGCGCCAAATACCGAACGCAAACGTTTGAACGATGCTTTCTATAATAAACTGGAAGAGTTTTACGGAAACTTAGCCGGAAGTGAGGAAGAGAAGCATTTAATAAAATTCAAATTAAAAATTGAACGTTTTGAGAGTGCAGAAAATGGTGCAGAATTATTACAGCGCGAAATAGATTTTATTAAAAAACAGGTAAACGAAATACAAGCTCAGCTTAATACGTACGAAAACAACATGGGTAATTTTAAGAGTAGCAGCAAAACAAAAAGCCCGATGCTGATTGAAATTGAAAATAAAATTAACGCAGAGAAAGCTAAGATAGAGGATTGGAAGAAAAAGCAAAAACTCGTTAAAACTTTATTGGATAAATTGAATAGGCCTGCTGTTCAAAGTACAGAAGCAAGCGCCGTAGAAGTAAAATCTGCTGAAAAGGAAGGATAATTATTTCTCTAAAATATTTTTAATATTTGGCCTGAAATAAAGATTGCTTTTTAATACTTTGCCGTCTTCTCTAAAAATTGGTTTCCCATTTTCATCCAACTTGCTCATGTTGCTGCGGTGTATCTCATCAAATACTTCTTCAATTTTATATTGTAAGCCGTGTTTTAAAATGGTTCCGCATAAAATATAAAGTTGGTCGCCAAGGGCATCAGCAATCTCTATCATATCGCCGCGTTGGGCAGCCTCTAAGTATTCTTCGTTTTCTTCTTTCAGTAAATTGTAGCGCAGCGTATAATCAGCCTCATTAATAATAGTTTGTTTATCGGCATTGCCAATTTTAAAAACTTCATGAAATTCAGCTACACTTTTTAATTTATTTTTCATTTGAATATTTTTTATTTTTTTACAATGCCACATCGAGCGTAGTCGAGATGCGTGCGATGCGCTTATCCAAGGTTCTCGACTTCGCTCGAACTGACATTATTTTTTTCCCTGCGCTGATTTCATCGCTTTGTATTCTGCATTTAAACCATCAACCACTTCTTTAGAAATATCTAAACCCGGTTTTGCATATAATACAGAGCTGATGTTTGATGTGTAGGCTAAAATATAATCGTAGCGGCCATTATTTAATTTTGCTATAAACGCAGAAACTCCTCTAAGCATATCGCCTTGTTTTTTTCCGGTTTCCTCTCCCAAACCTTGCATTTGTTTTTCTTTAGCGGCAATTTCGTATTGCATCTGTTCTAATCTGCTTTTTTCTTTTTCAAGTTCTGCTTGCGGACGCAGGCCTGCCTGCGCGGCTTGCTGTAATTCTTGGTAATCAGCCTGAAATTTTGCAACCATGCTGTTGTATTGCGCTTCCATAGCAGCCTGACGCGCTCTTATTTCTTTAGAATTATCAATGATAAATTGGTAATTGTAATCCAACGAATCTATATTGATGTAAGCAATTTTAGAATCTTTTAAACTGCCTGCATTAGCCGGTAAGGTAGAAAGAGTTTGCAAACCCGATGACTGATTGGGCATACCTAATGTCTCTACATTTTTTTTAAGAGAAGTGTAGAGAAAAAATAAAATTGCTACCGCAGCAATTAAAACTATGTTAATGATTAATGATACTTGTTTCATGTTTTATAATTCTTAATTTTTAATTCTCAATTGATAATTTCAAATCCTGTGTATTTAATTAATGCCTTCGGGACTTTTATTCCTTCCGGTGTTTGATTATTTTCTAATAAAGATGCTACAATGCGTGGCAATGCTAATGCACTTCCGTTAAGCGTGTGGCATAAATTTGTTTTTCCGCCTGCATCTTTATATCTGCATTTTAAACGGTTTGCCTGAAATGTTTCAAAATTAGAAACTGAACTGACTTCCAGCCAACGTTTTTGTGCGGCACTCCACACTTCCATATCGTATGTTAAGGCAGAAGCAAAACTCATATCACCGCCGCAAAGTTTAAGTATCCTGAAGGGTAATTCTAATTCTTTTAAAATGCCTGCAACATACTCACGCATCTCTTCTAAAATTTGGTAGGATTTATCGGGATGAGCAATCTGAACAATTTCTATTTTATCGAACTGATGCAAACGGTTTAAGCCGCGTACATCTTTTCCGTAGCTGCCTGCTTCTCTTCTAAAACAAGGCGTGTAACCGCAATTTTTTATTGGCAAATCGCTTTCTTTTAAAATAACATCACGGTAAATATTTGTTATTGGAACTTCTGCAGTAGGAATCAAATATAAATTATCTTCCTTTACATAATACATTTGCCCTTCTTTATCGGGTAATTGTCCCGTACCGTAAGCGCTGTCTTCATTCACCATAATTGGCGGTTGAATTTCTAAATAACCGGCGCTTGTGGCTTTATCTAAAAAATAATTAATAATTGCACGCTGAAACCTAGCGCCTTTTCCTTTGTAAACGGGAAAACCGGCGCCCGTAAGTTTTACACCTAATTCAAAATCAATTAAATTATATTTTGCTGCTAAATCCCAATGAGGAACGGCGCTTTCGGGCAAGTTTGGTTTCTCTCCGTGTTCGAAAACCGTTTCGTTGCCTTCCGGAGTTTTACCGGAAGGAACCTTTTCGCTCGGGATATTCGGAACCTGTACCAGTAAATTATGAATTTCTTCTTCAATACTTTTTAAAGAATCATCAAACGTTTTTTCTTTTTGTTTTATCTCGGCGGTACGCGTTTTAATTTTTTCAGCTTCTTCTTTTTTCCCACTCTTCATTAAATCGCCAATTTGTTTGGCAAGTTGGTTGGCCTCAGCTTTTAGCGTATCGTTTTCTTTTTGAGTTGTTCGGCGATTGTTATCTAATTCAAGTGCTTTGTCAAGAATGACAGCTGCATCTTTAAAATTTTTTAGTGCTAAACGTTTAAGAACTTCATCTTTGTTTTCGCGAACGTAATTTAATTGGAGCATAAATAGTTTACTTGGTTACTAAAATTTTATTCAAAATTACTTTTTTATCAATAACACATTGTAAAAAATACGTGCCATTGGCTAAATTGTTTAAATCTATTTTTTGTTCGTGCTCACCTGTAGTTTGATTCTTTTCTTTTACAGAGGCCATCTTTTTTCCTTCTGCTGTACGAATTTCAAATTCTACATCTGATTCTTTTTGCAAAGTATATTTTATGCTAAGCACATCAGTAACAGGATTTGGGAAGGTTGAAAGTTGCAATATATTGGCGTAATTAATAATTCCATTTAAAGTTTTAGTAACTGTCCATACAACAGAGAAAGTATGCAACGATGGGTGAGTAGCCGATTTAGAGAAAGTGTTAGTGTCTATTACTGTTATAGAAACCGTATTATTACCCGTGTTGAAACTTGCATTGTTTATAGAAACAGAATCTTTATTACTTGCTATTGTTGTACTATTTAACGACCATGTGCTCTTTAAGGTATTTGGTGCAGGCTTTAAAAGAAAACTTTTAAATAAAAGTGGAGTTAAAGGTGCTGTTACAGTTCCTGTGTTCGCCGGAATAAAACTATCAATAGGGTTTGTGAGCGAGTGTATTTTTTCAATAATAGCTTCCTGACAAACCGAACAAAACGGAACACCTAAATAGCGCATTTTACAATTTTGATGTGGTCTGAACCACAATGATTGCGGCGAGGTTGTACCGTGTGCGTAAACACCAATTGAGTTAATACCTACCCATGGACTCCATTTTACGGTTGTAGTATTGCTGGTGGCAGTCATATTTGGTTTTTCCATTGCATAAGATGGGCCTGCCCAGTATTCATCGGCTAAGCCGGCAAAAGAATGTCCCATTTCATGCACCATAATTTCGCTTGAAGAAGAGTTTATAGAAGTAGTTGCGTAGGTTCCGCCGGAGCCCCCATACTCTGTGCTGTTTACAATTACAATAACCTGATCGTAGGTTGGTGTATTTGCTGCTAAAACATTGCTTAGCCCCGAATAATTTGTTGGAACCAATAAGCGGTGTATACTATAGCTGTCAAACGAAGACCCAAAATAATTATTTATGGAAACAACAGGTATTACGGGTTCGGTAACATCTGTTGCCGTGCCGGGATGACTTGCTCCCGCCTGTGTTGAATTAACATTGATGATAAAAACATTAAAGTAATTTTTATAAAAACTGTAAGGCGATGAGTTTAATAAATAATTAGACATCGTAACGGCATCATTTTTAAACTGTGTTAAATTTGCCGTTGTGTAACCATCTGCAACAAATACAAGGTTTATTCGCTTGTTGGGATTGCCGCTGTATTGCAAGGTGTCAACATTAAAAGTCTGTGCCTTTCCGCTAAGGGAAACGGCTACAAGTAAAAAAAGTAAAATTGTTTTCATTTTAATCCAGTTTTAAAGTGTTTGTATTTTTTATTTCTTTAAAATTTACAAATTCAGTTACTATTACTTTATTCATTCCTTTTTGTTGCTCTATTCTTACTGTAAATTCAGCTGTAGTTAAATTAATTTCTTTAGATGTTATTTCTCCTTTATCGCCATAAACATCTACGCGTTTGTACAGTGGATGTTCTACGTAAATTTCTTTCAATGTTTTATTTCCGTTTCCAAAAACTAATTTAAGATTATTTGGTGAATTTTTAGCAGATAATTGTTCCTGATCTTTAAACTTTCCATCAACAACTGTTTTATTTTTCAGGATAATATTTACTGTTTTAAGTAGTGTATCTTTTGTTATGCTAAAGGTAAAGAAAACAATTTTAGGAGCTTCGGTTATAACTGTATCGGATTTAGCAAGCGATTTGTTTTTGTGGGAACACGAAATAAATGAAAGAACAAAAACTAACAAAAAAAATTGATATTTAAAAAGTAACTTATACATTAACTTAAATTTTGCAGTATAAAAAAAGTCTGACAGAAAACCGCCAGACTTTTCAATAATAGAAATCTTTGGTTTCTTATGCCTCAAGCGGCGATACAGAAACATACGAACGGTTATCGCGTTTCTTTTTAAATATAACGTTACCGTCAACCAACGCAAACAAGGTGTGGTCTTTGCCCATACCTACGTTTTCGCCCGGAAAATGACGTGTGCCACGTTGACGAACGATGATGTTTCCTGCTGCGCAGATTGATCCGCCAAATATTTTAACGCCTAAACGCTTGTTGTGCGATTCGCGACCGTTCTTTACTTTACCTTCACCTTTTTTATGTGCCATTGTATTTTAAATTAAGAATTAAGAATTTTGAATTAAGAATTTTGAATTCTGAATTCTGAATTCTGCATTCAATTATTAATCTTCTTTCTTTTTAGTTGCTTTTTTTACCGTAGCTTTTTTAGCTGCTGGAGTTTTTTTAACAGTTGCTTTTTTTGCAGGAGCTTCAACTTCAGAATGAATTTCTGTTGCTGCATGCTTGTTAATAAAAATCGGTTTTACCGCTGCTAATTTCTCTTTCAAAGTTTCGCCTTTTGACAATACACCCTGAATTAAAATTTGCGTGTAATCCTGTCTGTGGCCGTTAAGCTTCTGATAGGTTTTACGACGTTTCTTTTTAAACACCAACACTTTATCGCCGCGTAAGTGCTGTATTACTGTGGCTGCTACTTTAGCACCGGTTACTGTGGGGCTCCCTACG
>OLKW01000310.1_pt1 | contig 145355 bp, 145 predicted proteins | sample 1604351 | NCBI WGS metagenome assembly OLKW01 (sample SAMEA104055714, study PRJEB20765) | soil metagenome | isolation source: soil
TGTTTCCATGTTATTTAAAGTTAATACTTTTTGGAAACACTATCTTATTTATGATTACATTTAGTCCACATTATGCTGAAGATTTACAGTTTAGTGAGAGTTTTTTTATTGAAGAAAAACTAAATTTTTGTTTAGTAATTCTGCTCCGGTTCCTGATAAATTATTTAATTCAAGTTTCCCATTAGTAAAACTAATTCCGTTAAAAGGATTATTCTTTATCAATAAAGGACCATCCAAATCAATCCAGTCGGCTTGAGACATCAGTTGTGCCGCAGCGGCAATTCCACAGGAACTTTCAGACATACAGCCAATATTTATTTTCAAGTTTTTTTCTTTAGCGTATTTAATAATTTTCATCGCTTCAAAAAGCCCGGTACTTTTCATCAGTTTTAAATTAATTCCGTTAAAACAACTCACAATTTTATCCATATCAACTAAACGTTGTATGCTTTCATCTGCCATAGTTAGAATTGGACTACGTTCTGTCAGCCAAGCCATATCGGCATAATTATTTTTTGCAAGAGGTTGTTCAACAAACAAAACATTTTTGTCGTTCAGCCAGTGTATCATCTCTAAAGCAAAGTTTTTAGTAGCCCAACCCTGATTTACATCAATCACGATGGGTTTATCTGTGTGCTGACGAATGGAATTAATAATCTCTTTGTCATTACCTCCACCAAGTTTTACTTTTAAAATTTTGAAATCGCATAGTTCATTTATTTTTTGCGGAATTAAATTTAAATCGCCAATACTTATTGTAACAGAAGTGTTTTTGGGTTGTGGTCTCTCTAAGTCTAGCAATTCATAAACAGGTTTGTGGAGAGATTTCCCAAGCAAATCATGCAAAGCAATATCAATACAAGCTTTTGCTGAGGTATTTCCGGTAGCTATTTCTTCAATTTTTAGAATGAGTTCTTCAATTGAAAAAGGTAACTCGTAATTTTTAAGAATTTCTCTTGCTTTTTTTAAAAAATCAATAACCGATGTTTGTGTTTCATATAAATAGGGTGGAAGGGCGGCTTCGCCATATCCATAAAATCCTTCTGATTCCAATTTTACATAAACCACATCGGTATGCGTTCTGCTGCCATGTGCTAAGCCAAAAGGGTGCTTAAATTCAAGCGAATAAGGTGCGTAGGAGAGTTTCATTGCTATCAAATATAAATGGAAAAAGCCAACATATATGTGAAAATATTTTATTTTCTCAACTCCATTCTTCCTTCCTTAATAATATCAATTTGAAAGGATTTTTTTAATGAATCAACAGATTCTATGATAGCATTTAACTTTAAAATATAATCGTATGTGTCTTTATTAATAAGTATTTCAAAAAGTGTTTTCCCAAGATTATTGGCATTGATTTTAATAGGAAGAATAATGTAGGTTGTTCCATTGGGTTTAATAGTAATCGGCTCAATATAATCTCCTTTCATTTTGCCCTGCTTTAAAATATCAATTGAGTAGCTAACCTTTTTAATTTGTAAAGTAACATTACTATAATTGGCTATTTTTATTTTAGCATCTGCAAGAATAGATTTCCAACGAATTTTTTTATATTTTATTCCAATAATTTCTAATTCCGGAGGCTGTGGTATTTTTAATCTCGCCGATTTAGTGATTGGGATTTCTGATTTTCCAAAAACAGTTGAATATTGGAGAAAAATATTTATCGAATAGCTGGCACTGTCTCCTTTTTTCCTTTGAATTTTTAAGTCTTTTAAAATAGTTACATAAGGAATTTTTAAAGAAAACTCTAACGTATCCTTCCCATAACCCCGTAGCACTTTCCCGATGAGTTTCTTGTTTTGTAAATACGTTTTATTGAAGAGTGTTATTTTGTATTTAAGTGTATCTACCTTAATCCTAAGAAACGATTTATTTTTCGCGGTCAATTTAGAGGTAATGTAAGCTGTATCGTTTTTTATTTGAATATGTAAGTCTCCGATTTGTTCTATGGCTGGTATAAAATGGGTTGTTATCTTATCATGGAAAATAAATATAACTCCACCTGATACTATTAATAAAGAGAGGATAAAAATACTTAAACGTTTAATTTTATTTTTCATTCTTTTTCGATTCTTTCTTAAAATACCTTCTCAGCAAAAAACTGTGTTGAAGCCCTTCCAGATCCTTGTCTAATTTTTTCGAACTGCTATCCAAATTAATAATTGTTGATTTTAAATTAGCACCCGTCTGCTCATCATGTAACAATATTCCGACAGGGCTTTTCGGATTAGTACTTGCGTTTTTTATATTATCTACGAAAATAGTTGCCGAATCGGCAATGCGATGCAATTGCAAGACAGAGGATTTCAAGGAATTGAATACTAATGTATCTGTCACTAAACCATTCGCAAGCGTTCCGTTTTTATTCAATTTCTCACTGAAGTTTGCGAGAGACGTAATAAGTGTTTTTGCACTTGCAGAAGCTACTTGAAGCGAATTTGCAGTAGCTGCAATGCTATTATAAATAGAATCGCTGTTCAGCAACTTGCCGATTGTTCCTTCTCCTTTCGTCAATTTTTTTGTGACCTCCAAAATATTCAGATTATTTTGCTGGAACGTATTCATGATGTTTTCAGTAGATAACATTGTTTCATTAGAAAGCGTATCGCCTTCTTCAATTTCCTGAACAGAAGAAGTTCCTCCATAGATGACAAGGATTTTGTTTCCAATCAAGCCATCTGTGCTGACTTTAACTTTGGCATCTTTACGGATATATTGTTTAGACTCGATATTAATATTCAGAACCACTTTCACCTGCGATTTTCCGTAGAATTCCAATTTTTTTACGGTTCCGATTTTTACACCCGAAAACCAAATATTATTTCCGGCCACCAAGCCATTTACATCACCAAACACAGTTGACACCGTCATTTTTCTTTGAAATGTTGAATGCAGATTGCCAATGGTTAGTACTCCACCTACGAGGAATAATAACCCGAAAACAATAAAAATACCTACTACTATCGCACGTTTATTTACAGATTCATTCATAGCTTAATGTATAAAATTATAATTGTAAAATTCCTTTATCAGTTTGCTATCCGATTTAAAAACTTCTTCAAATTTTCCAATCTTAGCAAATTTTCCATCCAATAGCACGGCTACCCTGTTGCCGGTTTCTTTGGCGCAGGTAAGATCATGAGTAATAATAATTGAAGTGGTGTTGTATTTTTTTTGAACTTCATTAATTAATTTATTGATTTCTTCGCTGGTAATAGGGTCGAGCCCCCCAGTAGGTTCATCATAAAACATAATTTCAGGTTTGAGAATTAATGTGCGCGCAATTCCAACCCGTTTGCGTTGCCCGCCGGAAAGGTCGGCCGGCATCTCATTCATTTTGTCTGTCAAACCAACAGCTTCTAAAACTTCTTTTACGGCTTCGTCAACTTCTTTTTTACTCAGATCTTTCTTATTCATCTTTAAAGGAAATTCAAGATTCTGGCGCACATTCATACTGTCATACAAAGCACTGTTCTGAAATGAAAATCCAATTCGTAAGCGTAAAGCATCCAACTCTTTTCCGGATAATTTGTCCACTTGTTTTCCCAGTACTTTTACAATGCCTTTATCAAGTGATAATAATCCGACCAGTATTTTTATCAGCACAGATTTTCCTGAACCGGAACGCCCGAGCACAACCATATTCTCTCCTTTAAAAACATCCAGATTGATGTCTTTTAAAATATCTAAATCACCAAAAGATTTATACAATCCTCTAATAGAAATAATCGGTTCCGTGTTTATTAAGGTGTCTTGTTTTTCCATGGTGTTAATAATCTCTTGTCCAATTTGCTACCTGAACAATTACAATTTCTTCTATAAATACAAGGAACATCGCAAGAACTACCGCTTCGTTTGCAGCCCTTCCAACACCCTGTGTTCCTTTTTTTGCATTATACCCTTTATAACATCCAATGATTCCAATTGTGAATCCGAAGACGATTGATTTGATAAGCGAGGTATATATATCTAGGAAACCAATTGTTGAAAATCCGTTATGAAAGAAGCTAACAATACTTGTTGCTTCATTCTTATGAACGCTGACGTATGAACCCATCAACGCCACAAAACCACAATACAAACCCAAAATGGGAACAGTGATAGTGGAAGCAATTACGCGTGTTGTAACCAGATATTTAAACGGATTAATAGCCGAAACTTCCATCGCTTCTATCTGTTCGGTTACTTTCATAGAACCCAATTCAGCCCCTATACTCGAACCAACTTTTCCCGCACAGATTAAAGCGGTTACCAACGATCCTAACGCTCTAACAATTGCAATTGAGATTAAAGAAGGTAACCAAGACGTCGCACCAAATTCAGATAAGGAAGGCCTTGATTGTTTTGTAAAAACTATTCCGGTAACAAAACCGGTAAGTGTAATTAAGGGGAGTGATTTTACACCGATTTCATAACACTGATTTATAATTTCACCCAAATGAAAAGGAGGGTAAAAAGCTTCTTTGAAAAAACGGAGTACAAATTTGTGTGCTTTATAAACATCAGTAAAATACTGATCTATCCCTTTAGTGAATAAATATTTGCGCGGAGGGGAATTTATCATAGCTAATTTTTGCAGTATTCATTTTTTAATTTAATTCATAAATGAATTTTCTCCACAAAACAAAGATGTGAATCTCAATCACGGCAAGTGTTATACAATTCTAAATAAGAGTTATATAATTAACACTTTATAGTGCAATACACGGGGCATCGTAAAAAAACTTATATATTTTACTTGTTTTCCAGGTTTAGTAAACATATTGCCTACAAATTATTTAATATTTTAAACAAGTTGCAGATTCACTAATTCCCATAACCAGCGTGATTTTTTTTCATTCATAGGGAGAGTTTGCAATAGCCTACATTATAAATTTATAATACAACAATAAAAGCAAATCATTTTTCGCCTCTTTTTGCTAATTCCCATAACCATTGAGCCCGTTTTTCATTTAGTTGAGGAGCCTGCATAACAATCAAATTATATCCATTTTTGCTCATAAGCCAATCGATGTGTAAAGTTCCAATATTTGCATCAAACACATAGATTTGTTTAAAGTGCTTCTTACTCTGAATTCCGGCCATTTGACATATTTGCAAGGATTTCTGCAATGCTTCCATTATGTTTTCTTGCGAAAAATCGCCGGTAATTATTAAATGACGAAGAGAGTATCGAAGCATAGAATTGTAAACGGCCTCTTCAAATTCATTTAAAATATGTTGGTAATTTGACGGGAAATGGATTATTTGATGTGTTTCCATAAGATTAAAATTATAAGGTTGTTTTTAGCTGCTCAAATAATTCATTTTGTTTTTCTGTAAGTTTATCAGGAATTTGCACATGCAACTGAATATATAAATCTCCATAAGTATTAGGTTTTTCATATACAGGCATACCCTTACCTTTTAGGCGAATTGTTTTACCGTTTTGAGTTCCTTTAGCGATTTTTATTTTTACTTGGCCTGATAGAGTAGACACAATAATTTCTCCGCCTAATACGGCAGTGTATAAGTCAATGATATTTGTGTTATACAAATCATCTCCTTTACGGGTAAATTTTGGATGTTGTTTAATCTTTATGCGTACAAACAAATCGCCGCGATGTTCCGAACTACTTCCACTCGCGCCTTTTCCTTTTATTCGAAGTAACTGATCGTTGTAAGCACCCGGCTTAGTAGTAACTCGAAGCTTTTCATTTTCTAACTGAATAGTACGGTTAGTTCCTTGAAAAGCTTCTTCCAAAGTAATTTCCATTTCAGTTTCATAATCTCCTCCCTTAAAATTAGCTTGATTACCAAAGTTTCCACTTCTATTTTGGGCCCTTCCTGCAAAAAATTGTTCGAAGAAATCTGAAAAATCTGATTGACCTTCACCGCCTCCGTAATATTGTTGACCACCTGAAGCTCCACCAAAAGGGTTTCCGCCGTTTTGATTATTACTTTGCTCGTATTGTTGCCAATTTTCTCCTAACTCATCGTACTTTTTTCGTTTCTCAGGATTACTTAATACTTCGTTGGCTTCGTTAACAAGTTTAAACTTTTCCTCAGCTTCTTTACTGCCGGGATTTTTATCAGGATGATGTTTTATAGCTAAAGCCCTGAAGGATTTTTTTATTTCTTCCTTAGTAGCTTTTTTATCTATACCTAATATTTTATAGTAGTCCTTATAATCCATTTAGTTTCCAATTCCCTTTAGCCTCTTTTTGCTAAATCCTGCTCAAGGATTTTCTTCTTCTCATTGTATTCTTCAGTAGTGATTTGCCCCAAAGCAAGCCGGTTCTGCAAAATATCAATAGGGGAATTTGTTTTTCTTCGTTGTCCGGGAATGTCGTAAGGAATCGCGAATATCCAAAAAAGCAAACTAATCCAAACACACCACCATATCAAGTGCATTCCCCAAAAATGATAACCATCGTAATACATAATTTTAATTTTATTATTGACTGAATTAATACGAATTAATTTTTGCTCATTTTATTGCACTCAATTGCACATTTGTTACATGCTTCAGCGCATTCTTTGCAATGCTCATTTTTGTGCTTTGAACATTCATCAGCACATTTTTTACATATCTCGGCGCAGATTTTACATATTTCCTTAGCACTTTCACTACCTAAACTCATTAATTGGGCTGCTGCTGTACAAATTGCGGCACACTCCATATCCAATTGAGCGCATCGATTCATCATTGCGGCATCTTTTTCTTTTAGATCCATACTGGCACAATGGTGGCAGATGGCTGCGCATTGAAGACAAGCATCAATACAACTTTTGTAATCGTGATAGTTCATAGTTTTCATTTTTTAATAATTATTTGAAGATTTATAATGTACTGGAGTGATTCTCATGTTTACCCGAAAAAGTATATTTAGTTTCTACAATCAAATTATTTTCTACGTTCCAAACACCCGGAGCCTTCCAGGCAATTTTAGCCGCCTCATCTTTTTGATATGCGGAATTTACTATGCCTGTTAATATTACCTTATTGCCGGAAACTTTTACTTGAATATCCTGATTAGTAATGGCCCAATTGCGTGCAAGCGCAGTTTCCACTTCAGTTCTATCAATTCCATTCTTATGCTCAGATATAATTTCAATATTGTTTGTTATGCCCCTGATGCCGATAATATTATTGGCTGATTTTTTTGCAGATTCTTTTTGATAATTCCAAGCTAAATTTCCTTCCAAAGTAACCCAGCCTTCTTCAACTTTTACTCTCACTTTGTTATCCGGAACTTCAACATTTGATTTCAAAGCGCTTAGTACTTGATTAGCCATTTCTGCATTAGGCATTTGTCCTGCTCCTTTAAATCGAATCTCAATTTTTTCTACAACGGCCTTCACGCCCTCTACATTTCTCGCGGCTTCTTCAGCTTCTAATTTCTTGATATAACAATCAACTATGCCTGTTAAAGTGATTATACCTTCTTTGGCTATAACACCAATTTCTTCAACTTTTAATAGTGGCTCCCATTTGATTGCGTCCTGAACGTCTTTCTGTAATGTTTCATTGCTTTTCATGTTTCTTATTTTTAAGGTGAATAAATATTCTTTACTACTGCTGTGAACTCAATAACTCTTTTCTTAATCAACAAATGAATAATCACATTCAATAATCAATTCATTGTCCACCGACCAAACCCCGGGTGCGTTCCAAGCAATTCTTTCGGCTTCTTCTTTGTCAAACAATGAACTTACAATACCACTTAGAGTGACTTTGTTTCCTGAAACTCTAACTTTTATATCTCTAAAATGTATAGACCAATTACGTGCGAGTGCACATTCTATTTTATCTCTTTCTATATCATCATTTTTTTCTGACTTAATTGTGATATTGTTGGTAACACCTTTTACGCCCATAAGATAATTTACAGAGTTTCTTGCGGCTTCTTTTTGATAATGCCATGGTAGCTCACCTTCTAAAGTAACCCACCCGTCTTCAACTTTTACTTTTATTTTCTCGCCGGGTACTTTCCAATTGTCCTTCAATGCTTTTAATACTTCGGTAGCAACTTCACTGTTACGTTTTTGCCCGGTGCTGCTAAACCTGATTTCAATTTTTTCTATCAGAGCTTTTACACCAACCACTTTTTTAGCTGCATTTTCTGCTTCTAATTTCTTTGCGTTACAATCAACAATTCCGGTTAGCGTAATAACACCATCTTTAGCTGTTACACCAATCTCCGCTGCATTCAATAATGGCTCCCATTTGATTGCATCCTGAACGTCTTTTTGTAGAACTTCGTTTGTTTTCATTTTTCAAATTTTGTTGTTGTGAATAGATTTTTACTATGTCACTAAACTGAGAAGAATTAAGGCAGTATATGTTACATCATTTTTGAAATAAGTTACATTATTTACATATTTCAAAAAAAATTCACTCTTTGTTATATTTTTTAAGAAGAGATATTGCGATGTTTAAAATATTCTATTTCTTGCTCGTGTTTTTTTGCTGCCTCTTTGGTATCAAAAGTCCACAAGTTTCTCCTCTTTTTTGTTTTTGGATTTATTTTTATGGAATAAATTCTATATTTACCGGACGCTAATTTTCTTATCATTTTAATAATTTTTTTGTTAAAGTTGTGTTAGAGAAATAAGTACTTAATTTTCTCAAATCAAGTTACATTTGGTTGATCAGGGTGTAATGGAGAATCATTTGTCAATTTCTTATGTATTATTTTACCCCACTTGATTTTGTTCCAAATTCTCTCGTGGAAATAATACCCGACCGTTGCATAAGTATTACTTACTACCATAAAACCCACTGCAATTTTTATTTGCCTTGTATACAAATAAACAAAAGCAAAGTCGCAAATTAAGATAATAGCCCTATAACTTAAAGTTTTTACAATTGACCTACGAAGCGTTTCTTTTATATAGCGATTCCTTGGAAGTAGTTTTTCTATCATAGAATTTATTCTCCTTTATCTTCTTCCAAATCGTTATGGTCATCTCCACCTAAACTATAATAGTTGTTTTCTTCGTCCTCGTTTCCAACTTTTTTATAATCGTCATCCTGCTCCGAACCCGGAATATCTAAATCACCTCCAGATACATCATCGGTAAAGTCTTTTTCATTATTTGTATCGACTTTATCATTTGGCGCTTTTACTTTGGAAATGTCTTCAGGATTAAGATCTTTTTCTTCCTTCCATTTACTGTAAACATCTTCTTTGGTTGGATAGAGAGGATAACCTGAAAGATTAGTTTTCTCTTCGTTTTCTGTCTGCTTGGCGGACAGATTTGCATTATTATCTTTTTGTTTCATAATAGAATTTTAATGTTTATGTAAGCAATAATAAAAAGCGGGAGAAATTACCGCCCGCTTTTTTAAATTAATCTGCGTATGAATAATCATATTCAACCACCAATTCATTATCAACTGTCCAAACACCCGGTGCATTCCAAGCAATTCTTGCAGCTTCATCTTTCTGATACCATGAGCTAACTGTACCTGTTAGTGTCACTTTAGTTCCTGAAACTTTAACCTTGATGTCTTGGGTATTTATTGACCAATTACGAGTAAGTGCACGTTCTACTGCCTTTTTTTCTATTTCATCGTGTGTTGCAGATTTAATTATAATGTTGTTGGTTACACCAGTTACACCCATAAGATTTTTCACCGCATCTTTTGCAGCATCTTTTTGGTAGTTCCAATTAAGATCACCTGTTAAAGTAATCCATCCGGCTTCAACTTTTACTTTTACTTTGTCGCTGGCAATTTCCCAACACTTCTGTAAAGCATTTAATACTTCAGTTGCAATTTCGTTGTCACTCTTATTCCAAGAGCTGCCAAACTTAATTGTAATCTTTTCAACCACAGCTTTTACACCGGCTACTTTTTTTGCTGCATCTTCAACTTCTAATTTCTTTGTATAGCTGTCAACAACTCCTGTTAATGTAACAACACCATCTTTAGCTGTTACGCCAATTTCTGCTGCATTCAACAACGGCTCCCATTTGATAGCGTCTTGAACGTCTTTTTGCAATACTTCATTTGTTTTCATATTACTTTGTTTTAAGCTGTAAAAGAATTTTCACAACGAAACAAAGATGCACATTCAATCAGCAATAAGTGTTACATGCTTGCAGAGAAACCTTACACTATCCTTATGTTTTAACTGTATTTAACAGATAATTATAATAAGGGAGATTAATATACTTTGTACTAGGTCATGTGTAAATTATGTAATCTTATTTAAGCAGACATAATAACGATGGGTATATTTGAATATTTTATCACTTCTTTAACTAAACTTTTCAGCAGTAATCTAATTGATTCCTTTTTATGATGGGCTCCCAAAACAATAATAGCCGTATTAATTTTATTCGCTCTGTTAATGATGTTTTCACAAGGGTTCCCCTCCTCTATATAAACTGAAGCTTTGCAATTAAAGTTTTTAAGTATTTTCTGAACGAAGTTCCTTATTTCTCGTTTTCTAAGCGCGTAGATTTATTTTATTATTTCACCATCTTCTGAAATGAACTTTATATCTATCGTATAAAGTAATGAAACGTGCGCATTCAATTCTTAAGCAAGTGAAATCTCTTTTTCCGCTACTTTAATAGAATGAGTATTATCTTCTACTGTAGCTGTATAAGGTATAGTTACAGGAGAACCAATTGCGGAAGCACAGGTGTTTCCAATTTGGGCAAATGAAGTCAATGATACTATTAAGCATAGAGCAATAATCTTAATATGTTAGAATATCTTCATTGTCATTATTTAATTTTTACCATGAACAACATTTATAATTTCAACTTCCAATTTATGTGATATAAAAATTACTTTAAGATCTGCTTCAGGAACCTCATTTATCATTTTTACAGTTGTTTCTAAAGTAGCGACATTGGTTTTTGAAGATAAAATACCTTTTTTTGAGATAAACATTTTATCAATTTCATTACAGGTAGATTGACTTAAAACCTGATTTTTCTTTTCATTATGTATTTTGTAAATAACGGTTTTGTGACCATTGGATTGAGCAACCAAAACAAACGAACTCAGCAAAAACAAAACACAAGCGAATATTTTTTTTGGCCTCCTGTTAATTACTTATTTGAGTTAAATATTTTTCTATTTTATTAAATGAAAGGTATCTGTCTTCAAAATCTAATATCCACTGTGCATTATTGGTTTCAGTTTTAATTTCATTTACTAACTTTTCCATTGTTATTACTTCAAAACTCGAATCAGAATTATTTTCTGATTTTAACAGCCCTAAATATTTGTCTATTGCTATTTGACACTCTGTATTATCTTTTGGATACAGATAAACAAAAAAACCTTCGTCATAATCATTGTTGATTGGTGGAAGCATTGATAAAGCCAATAAATGGTCTCGCCAAATTTGTTCTAATGAAATTGGCATAGTAGCAAGTCTTTCAATCCCTTCATTAGAAAACTTTTCTGAAAGTAAAGCAACTTCTTTGTACCGTTCTTTGTACCGGGCTGGCAAATCCAAAAGTGTTTCTGTGTATTTTATTCCTATCCCAATAAAACCTTTTCCTTTTCCCCCTTTAAACTTAATAAAAACATCGAAAGCCGACTTATCTCCGGTGTATTTATTATTTCCTCTTCCGGGAGAAATTTCAAAATCAATAGAAATGATGTCAAATTCTCTGTCTTTAAATATTTTCCTAAATATTCTATTGACTAATTGAAAATCAGAAGTAATTAATTCAGAAAAAAGATTGAATGCTAAAGATTGGCTTGCTAAAAGATTTTCATAAAGCCTATCTTTTCTAATTAATTTTTTATCAAGTCCTTTCCTATTTTCATTTTTCTCTATCTCTTTTTTTACAAAAGTTTTGATAGTGGGAGTTAAAAAATTAGCTTCATGGAAATAAGCCTGCTCAACACCCAAAAAATTTCCATACCCTCTTTTTGAATTTAGGGGAAACCCTTTTTCTATTCTCCAGATACTTTGTAATAGACGTGCATTTTCAGCAAAAACGGATTTATCACGGTAATCTGTGTTAAATTGTTTTTTTATTTCCTTTTTTAAAATTTCCATTTCTGATTAACAATTTTTAATTTTCATCGAACTTTACAACTAATTACTCAGAAATTCCTGTTTAATGCGTATTTCCCTAAGTCTTTTCAATTTTATTTTCGGCGAAATGTAATAAACGAGAAATTCTTTTTTAATATCCATATAACCCATGAATAAGGGACGGAAGGATTTGATCTTTAAAAGAAATCTCTTAATAGGATTTATGGAAAAATGAGGGGCATAGCCCAATTTTTTTGAAAACCCTCCACAAATAGTATCGCATAGTACTATTTCATCTCGTGTTAGCTCTGTTTTCCAAGAATTAATTCTATCTGAATTAATTGGATTATCAAGCTCCGTATATTTCTTATCAAACCTTGCTTTTAATTGCTGAGGTATCTTATACCCACTTAGATCTGCTTTGTATTCAATATTATTTTCAAAAATTTTCTCATCTATCGGTAGGTTTAAAAAAGCGCATATTTTTTTTAATTCCTTCTCCTTGTTTAAAACCAAATCTTCATATTTTATTGGAAGAACCTTTAATGGGTTTTGGTTGTAAAATTTTAATGCGACTTTATTAAATAATTTCCAGCGCAATGCGTTAAAAGCAATATCAGCCGATTCAAAATCAACTTTTTGCTTCATCGACAAAACATGAGATCTATAATCCCGCATCAGTAAAATAAATTTGGCATTTGGAATAACTTTATTTATTTTTTTGGTGAAAATTGTGAAAATTGGATTTTTATCAAGTAATACGTAAGAATTTTGTTTATCAATGGTATCAACTTTAAAATATTTATAAATGATTTTACAAAGGTCAATATAGCTAATTTGTTTTTCAGCAAAATTGGCACATATATCTTTTTTTACTTTCTCAGGGTCAAATTTCCATCCAACCCAAGGGTGCAACATAGAGTAAAGTCGTATTTGTTCAAAAATTAGTTCAATGTCCAAAAGTGAAAACTTTTTTTTATTTTTAAACGAGTGAAGAAAAAAAATCAAAAAATTTGCTTCTGGTATACAATGAATAGCCGTATGATTATTAAGTATCTTGGATAAAAGAGTAGTTCCTGACCTTTGGACGCCCACAATGAAATGTAATTGCTCATTAGCTTTCATAACAGGCAGAAGTTTTGAAGTTAGACAATCTTTAATTTTAATAGATGATACAATTTACGAGATGCAACAATATCATACATTAGAAAATTCTTATAAAAAGATTAGAATTTAATTAGAACCAGAATTTTAATGACTAATAATCAGTTTTCTAACTATTACTCCTTGTTCGGTTTCTATATTGATAAAATAAATACCGTTCGGTTGATTGGAAAGGTCTAATACATTCATTACCCGATTATGAATACACTTTTCACCCATTACATTATAAACTGATAGAGAATATCTAACGGTATCTGCATTTTCCCTTTGAATGAAAAATATTCCATTTGAAGGATTGGGGAAAATTTTAAAATCTATGTTCTGTTGATTGCAACAAACTGAAGTTTTTGGTAAGCAATTAGGGGCGGGTGCTGAGTACATATTACTATTTGTCAGTAAAAGATTAAACATGTTTAAAATAATTTGCTGAATCTTACCACTATCAGCACCCCCAAAGCCACCGGGATAACCAAATGCTGAAGTATTTGCACACCATTGAGTACTCGCAACGTTTATAATATTTCCTGAGGTGGAAGTTTTTTTAAACGCGATAAAAGTACCGTATCCTTTTACTGGTGACGATTGCTGGTCTTCTTCTCCATAATCATATCCGATTAACTCTATTTTACAGAACCCAAGAGAAGTAGTATCCAATATCGGGTCTCCTTGCCCATCAACTCCATTAAATATAGTTCCATCATATTCCCTGGTTTTGCAAGAAAGTGTGTCATTGAAATTTAGTCCGGTTCCAGCCAAAAGTGGAGAAGTGGGCAGCATTATTTTGTAACCGGCCCATCCATGATAAGCACCCGGTGTTGTTGAGGGGGGGTATGCACCATGAAGCCAATCTACACCAATGCTTTTATTCACCGAATAATTTAAAGAAGGGTCAGTCCAAAAAATTGTTTTAAGCAATGGATTAGAAATAGGGTCGGCAAGATTTTTATAACAAACGATTCTTGTTTTGTCAGTGCTGTGGTATCTTACTTGCCAACACATTGTGTTTCCAGATAATATAACGGCATCCTTACCACTATTTACAAATTGATCGAAATTGAGCCGGGCAGTTCTTGTCCAATACTCACTGTGTCCGACTACACAAATTATTTTTGAGTTTTGTATTTCGGTATAATCATCTAAGTCTTGGTCGCAAATCACTTGAATACTGTAGCCATTCAATGTATTTAGCCATTTCATAATCGGGTCAGAATACATTCTATAATATGATAACCCGATTGCAGTGAGAGGTCGAAGAAAAGAAAGGGTATCTCCTTGTACGTTGTTTGTGGAACTATTATGGTAAAAACATTTTCCTCCTGAATTATTATATGCGGCTTCAGTATTTGAAGGATATATTATTGTAATATCTGCATTCTTACTTGCACTTTTAACAATAAAAAAAATTTTACCTTCCCAATTATAAATCCCGCTTGGCAGATTGTTTTTTATTAAATATTTAAACGAAACTAAATAGCCAAAACCTTTTTGCCAAGGGGCTGCAATATTGGCGGCACTAATACTTTGAGAATAAAGATTTGTTATTACGGAATCAACAATTTTATTATTTACGTTGTATAAATACAATTTTGTATTAGTGGAATTGGCATTAGCGTTTATAAAAACACTTCCAGTGTCCCCGAGGTTATAGGAGATTTGCCCCATATAACCATCAGAAATATAGTTTGAAGCCTTGCCTACAATTCCTGAAAGGAAAGCAAGAAAAATAAATAATTTTGTGAGAAGTAGATTTTTTTTCATAAAACACCTTGTTTGAGAAAAATGTATATCAAGATTATCTACTTCGGGTAAGTTTCCTACGCATCCTGTAATAACCACGTAAATTTGATTTTCAATGGCTCTTGCCTGCGCACAATATCTCACTCTCAAATAAGCTCTTCTGTCATCCGTATTAAAAGGAACGAAAAGAATTTTGGCGCCTTTACTAACTGCTATTCTTGCTAATTCGGGGAACTCGATATCATAACAAATTAAAATAGCAATCTTTCCTTTGTCGGTATCAAAGACCTGTACTTTATCACCACCTTTTACACCCCACCACTTTGTTTCGTATGGAGTAATATGTATTTTGTATTGTTTATCGTAGCTGCCATCTCTTCTAAATAAGAAAGATATATTGTATAGCGAATCTTCTTCCATGCAAAAATGCGACCCACCAATAATATTTACATTGTATTTTATGGCAAGCGAACAAAATAAATCGATGTATTGTTGTGTATAATTATTTAATTCTCTTACCGCAACAGATGGCCTTTTATCAGTTAAAAATGAAAGAAGTTGCATGGTAAGCATTTCGGGGAACACTACAAAATCGCTTTTATAATCGGATGCTGCATCTACAAAATATTCGCATTGTTTTGCAAAATCAGCAAATGCAGAAATCGAACGCATTTGATATTGCACAGCGCTAACACGCACATACGGGGAATAATTTATTTGATTATTTGTATTCTGATTTTTGTAATGGAAATTTGTCCATTCCAGTAAAGTCGCGTATCCACAAGATTCTTTGTCGTTTGGAAGATACTCAGGCAATATTCTTTTTAAAGCAAAGCCGTTGGCAAGTTGAGCGGTGAGTACCGGATCGTACACTCTTTTTTCCATAACGCTTTCAATATAACCGTTAATATCTATTTTCTTTTGGTATTTATGGTAATTTGGCAATCGTCCGCCAATAAGTATTCTTTTTAAATTATAATGTTTTGCCAAATTTTTCCTGGCATCATATAGCCTTCTGGACAACTTCATACCTCTATATTCCGGATCAACCATTATTTCCATACCGTATAGCGTATCGCCTTTCAGGGTGTGATTATTTATATTTCCACTATCCGTCAACTCACTCCAGGTTGAGGTTTCAGTATAGTTATTAAAATCAATAATTAAACTGCAACTTGATGCAATAATTTTCTTTTCATACACTATGCAAGATTGCCCTTCAGGGAAAATCGTAATAATATTTGAAAATTGTTCTTTAGTCCATGGTTTCATACCTGGAAAACATTTTAGTTGCAAGGCAGTAATTGAATCATAATCTTTTAAAGTAATTGGCCTTAATTTTATTTTTTTGAATATTTTCTTTTCTTTGATTTCCATTTATAATTTTTCATATGTAGTCAAATCGACTACATTAAATTTCCAATCAATTTTACTATAATTTTACTCCAAACACCGGGGCAGGTGAATCTAGTATTAACCTACTGTATAGAGGCGGATATAAAATCGATTTTATCGATTTGCTGATTAATGGCGGCGTTACTGCAATTAAATCCCCTTTTTGATTCTCCGAAAACGATTTTAAATAATTTACACAGTTTTGCCCTCTAAATTTTGCAACTGTACTTAAAACGTTCTCGTGCTCTAATATAGCAATTGCCTGCTCAAATACCTGATAAAATAGGGTATTTAACGTTTTTTGACTTTCATCTATACCCACAGCGTGTATTTTGCCACCGGATTGCCGAGCTAAGGAGATCATAAATGGTAGCTTATCATACCAATTATCCATATTCCTTATTGGAACAATAATATTTCTAAACTCCACCACTCTGTAATACTTGTTGACTGCAATTACCGGAACATGCGTTACATCCATTACACTAAGTGGGTTGAACATAGAAAAAATGTGGCTCAAATAATTATTAATCGTGTCAAGGAGAATTATTAAATCGTAATTACTGCTTTTAATATGATTTACCATCGTTGAAAAATCCTCGCCAAATTCAACACTATATTGGTATAATTCCGGATTAATAAAAGTTCTTTGAAGATACCTTTCAATTACTTTATAGGACTTTTCTGCGTAAATATCTACATCATTAAAAGGTTTAATATTAATTTTTGAAACCCAGTTGCAATTAAAAGTTTTTGGATTAATTATATTCAGCAAATGAATTTTGGCATTAAAATCACGCGCAAATTTGTCTGCTACTTTGAGGGAGTTTAATGACTCATTTGTAAAATCAAAAGGGACTAGTATATTTTTAATTCTAAAGCGTAACATCACTTTCTTGTTTTTGATACTAGCTGTTTTACAAAATGAAGTTACTTAATCTGCGCGATGAGAATTTTGATCATTATTAAATAAATTCTTATTTATCAAAGCAATGCTCGATTTCTTTTAACAATTGGTCTTCGCTAAAAGGTTTACACAAATATCCGTCAACTCCAAGTTTTAATGCAATATTAATTTCTTTTTTTTCTGTGCAACATGTAACAAATACAATCGGAATATTTGAGGTGCCGTTATCATGTTTTAAATCAAATAATATTTGATACCCGGTTAATCCACCCATTTTTATGTCACATAGAATTATATCTGGATGATTTCTTTTTGCAAGTTGCTCGCCCTCTATTCCATTTGAAGAAGCCAGGACTAAATACCCGTCAAGTTCGAGTAACTCAATCATATTTTCTCTTATATCCGAATTATTTTCAATAATTAATACAGTTTTCATAGTCATTAATTTAAAGCTAATTTAGAATTGGAATGGTGAAAACCGGAATTTCAGCATTATTAATTACTGTTTTGGCGTGTGAGTACTTTAAAGTTTCGTTTAATGCAGTTGGTAAGTTATTAGCTACTGTTATAAGATCTATCTCATTATTATTACAATACTCCAAAATTGCTTTTGAGTAATTTTTATTTGTTATATAATGTATTTCGGATGTGATATTGTTTTCCTCAAATAAATTTTTAACGTATAGCATGTTATCCGTTATTTCTTGTTTTTTTTCCGGGGTTTCATCTTTAGAAACTCCTAATAGAACAACCTTTGAATTATAGAGCTGAGCTAATTGTATAACATCGTCGGCCTTCTTTAAAGTCATTATTCTTTCATTAAATGGGAATAGGATGTTTTTGAAATTATTGATTGTATTTCCCATATTTATAGTTAGCAAAGGAACGGATGTGTTTTTCACTATATTGAAAGAACTGCTTTTAAAGAAAAGATCTTTTTCAATCTTAGTGCCCATGATTATTTTAGTAACGTGAAAATCATTTACAGCTCTTATTATTGATTCGGTAGTTTCCCCCATATAAGTTACGGCAGTAACAGAAATTGCATTCCCCTTTTTTATTTTAGTTGCAATTCCTTCTAGTTTTTTTTTTGAAAAATATACTAGGTCATGTACTATCAAATCTACTTCCTGTGATTCATTCTCCATATTAAAGCAATAAGGAGCATCAACAACATGTAATAAAATCAATTTATGTTTTTCTCTTTTAGCCATGTCTATTGCGAAATAGAGTGCATGTAAGGATACATCTGAAAAATCGGTCGGGAATAAAATTGTTTCTGTTTTTTTCATTTTTTTGTAATTTTTGTTTTAACACTATAAACAAATAGTGAATCGGTTGGGTAAAATTTGATGCATGTCAAACTTCGCTCGTTTAATAATATGAACACTGACTAAGAGGTCACGAAAAATCGAACGAAATTCAATTATTAAGGTTAAACCATATCGTATGCAAGTTCTGTGCAAATCTCAAAACACTTTTTGCACGCTTCCGAACACTCTTTGTATCTAATATGAAAGGACACGTGCTTTTCACACTCTTCTGAGCATATTCTGCAAATTTTTGCGCACAAAACGCGAATATATTCGCTATCATTAGAGTTTCTTGTTTCAAATCTAGCGCACAATGCGCATATATCGGCGCAGTCACGACATATCAAAACACATTCGTGATTACCAACTCTAATACAATCAGTGATGCAGGTTTCGCAAGCCGATACACATGATAAGCAAGCTTCCAGACAACTTTTTGAATTTTTCATGATTTGCTGTTTTAGTTTGTGATGCAACAAACCTATGGGTTACAAAATGGAAAAAGTTTGACACATGTCAAACTTCACTGTTTTGTGGAAAGTATATGTTAAATACCTGTTAAAAGAAAGAGTGCTTCAAAATTTTCAATAAATATACTTTTTCCAATTGTTCGAATATATTTCTTCTCTTCAAACGTCCGTAGAGTTCTTACTAGATTTTCAAGAGAAGTACCGGCATAATTGGCGAGATCAGTCCTGTTTATTTTTATTTCCGCCTCGGCCATTAGTTGATTCGGTAATTTAAATTTTTCATTTAATAAAAGTAATGATAAAGCCAATCTTTCTTTTATGCCTCTTTGAGCAAATACATTAAATCTATTTACTAAAACAGTAAATTCATGACTTACACTTTTGAGCAGTTGATTAGACAGTTCAACGGAACTGTTTAGAACTTTCAGAAAATGTTCCTTAGCGATAAATAACAATTCGCAATCTTCCATAGCAGCTGCAGATACAGGTTGTTTATCCATACTAAGCAAAGGTCTGTAACCAAAAATTTCTCCGGGTGTGTAAATAAATAAGATTTGTATCGAGCCGTCATAACTCAATTGATAAATCTTAATTTTCCCTTTCAAAAGAATATAGATGCCTTTTGGTGAATCGTTATGTTTATAGAGTATCTTTTTTTTTCTGAGAGAAATTTTTTTAGAATAGCGTTCTAACTCAAGCCTTTCTTTTTTTGGAAGCAGATCCAATCCTATTCCTGAATAGAAATGAAAATTTTTTAGCCCTTCACTTATTTTACCCTCCAACCCGGATCTAAAATTAGACATTTTCAGTTTTTATAATGAATACCAATTTAATTGTTTTTCAATTCAAGTACATTTTTTAACATCACCAGATCTTTTTGATTTGCTTTTCTCATCATAGAGGCCATAAATGGAGCAAACAATTTTGAAAAACCTGTCGGACTACCCACATTTCGCAAAGTCATTTTCGTCGTTTTATTATCAATACTTTCCCAAGCATAAGTTGTTTCCATTGGGAATGGACCATCCGCTGTGCGCATCACAAATTTTTTATTGTGCACATTTTCTACAACTTCATAAACGTAGGCAAGTTTTTTTCCTAAGAATTGAGCTTTAAATGCCATTTGAGAACCTAATTGTAAAGGCTTTGGCGTCCTCCATTCAACAGACTTAATATTTACATACCATTTTGTAACATTATCCGGATTGGCTGCAAATTCGGCTACCTTATCTATTGGATAATTTATTATTATTTCTGTTGTTACGTCTACTGTTTTCATGTTTAGTTGATATGCAAAATAAGTGAAATAAAATCAATATAATTTCTTTACCAATTTACCGGTTGTTAACCCTTGCACTAAAATGGAAAAAATAACAATGATATAAGTAATTGAAACCATAATTTCTTTATACGGACTGTCAGGTAAAGATAGGGTCAACGCAACAGAAAGACCGCCACGTAAACCTCCCCAAGTCATAATTAATGCAGTTCGATTGTTAAATAACTTTTTGTCTTTTAAAAAGAGGATTGGAAAAAATAAGGAAAGGTATCTACAAACCAACAAGAGAACAATTGCCATCATACCAATTAAAATATAATTTGTAATAAAAGGTAATATTACCATCTGCAAACCTATTAATACAAAAAGTATGGCATTGAAAAAATCATCTATGAGTTCCCAAAACTTAGTATGATAATCCCTTGTAGTTTCTGACATAGCTGTTTTACTTACTTTGTTTCCTAAAATTAATCCAATAACTATTACGGCAAGCGGGCCACTTACATGAAGTATAGAAGCTACTTCTCCACATCCCATAACTAAAGCAAGAGAAATAAGAACTTCTGTTTGGTAATGGTCTATTTTTCGAATAAAATAATACGTTCCGTAACCTAGTGCAAGTCCTAATGTTATTCCGCCGATTACTTCTCGCCCAAAAAGATATAATACATCTAAAGTTGATAGGTTTTCTATTCCTAAGCTGATTACTTGGCTAATTGTAACAAAGAAAACAACGCCAACACCATCATTAAATAAGGATTCACCATTTATAGTCGCCTCAATTTCTTTTGGCATATTTGATGTTTTGAGAATCCCAATTACGGCAATTGGGTCAGTTGGCGAAACAAGTGCGCCAAACAAAAGGCAATAAATATAATCTATAGGGTAATTAAATGCTTTGAATACTCCCCACATAACGCTACCAAAAAAGAAAATAGAAAGTGCAACGCTAAGAGTGGAAAACGAAAGAACGGCAGCTCTTTGCTTTTTTAATTCAGTTAAGTTTACATGAAGTGCTCCTGCAAACAATAAAAAACCGAGCATAATATTTAATAGGGCTTGAGAAAAATTAATGCTTCGCACCATGTTCTCAATGTGATGATAAAAAGTACTGCTGATTTTACCTTCTGCAATTATGAGTAAAGAACAAATAAGCGACATCAACATTAAACCAATGGATGATTGTAATTTTAGGAAACGTATATTGATGTACGAAAACACAGCGCACATGGCGATTAAAATTGATATGAGCATTAATACATCCATATAACCTCTTCTAATTTATTAATTTTTTTCTAAAATACTAATCGTAGTTTTAAATTAAACGGATAGCTTCAACATAAATGACTGCAAATTTTGATTGATTGACCTTATTTCAGCTTTTAGCTGATTTAGCATACTTGTACGCGTATGTAAATCATTAGCTCTGTACTTACCTCCTGTACCAAAGAAAAGCTCTTGTTTCTTGCTATCGGACAAATCTAATAGACCTTCCTTAACCAAGAACCTTCCTATATAAGTTTTTCTATTTTTGTTATTAGCGGTATCAACAAGTCCTTCTTCAACCCATCTATCTTTAAGCGAATTTACGGTTGAGTTAAATCCACCAGTATTAAACTCTTTAGAATTTAATACGCTCCAAATGAAGGGAGGATAGGTGGAAGATGATTTTGGGTTATACCAAATGTCAGCAAGTAAGTTTCGGTTATGCTTAAACTCTACAACATGCTTAGAAGAAAATACTGCTAAACCACCGAATATTGCACTAATAATACTACCGCCAATGCCAATGGTTACTTGTGAACCGTAATTTTTACTTACAGATGTACCAATTCCGGTTGCAGCACCTGTTACAACTGACAATATCGTGAATCGTTGAATGCGCGTATCATTAATTTGGTCTAAGTAGTTGGCTAATTGTTTTGAACGTTCCGATTCACAATCAAGTTCGGCTGCAAGACTGGCTACTTCTGTTGAAGCGAGGAGCAATCTATTAAATATTTGTTGCTTTTTTATGAGTATATAAACTAAACTGTCTTCATCAATATTTTTATTTATTTGTAAGTGTACTAAATCCTGTAAAAGAAAAAGTGAACCGCTTGCATTTGCAAGAAGTAAATCCTGATACGAGTATTTTTTTAATAATAAATTATCTTTTTGAATAATTGGCATTATGTCTGCTAATGGCAAATAAGTAGAATCATAGACGTAAGGACTTGGAGGTGCGCAATAATTTAACTGTGATACGCGAAGATTTGGTTTTATGGAAATACAGGAAGTGAAAAAAGAAAATAATACAACATTTAAAAACAAGTTTGCTTTCCAGTAACTATTTAATTTTTTTTTATTCATTCTCTACAAGGAAAGAAGTAATTCACTACGATATTTCGACAAAACATTTGATTTTGAAATAAAACCCAAATAAAACCCATTCTCAATAACAGGCAAATTCCACTGACCTGTTTCATCAAACTTTTTCATTATAGAAAGTATGTTTTCTCCTCGCTCAATTTTTGCAGAAGGCTTTTCCATAATATCTCGAGCATAAACTATATCATACAACTGACTATTAAACATTTCTTCTCTTATGCTATCTAATTGAATTAAGCCAACAAGATTATTATGTTTATCTATAACAGCCAGTGTATTTCTTTTAGAGTGTTTTATCTGTTGAATTACTTCCCTTAATTTATCGTTTGGATGAAGAATGGCAAAATCACGTTCTATTACGGAATCAATTTCAATGCGACTTAAAATATTAGTGTCTTTGTCTTCCGAAATAATTGTTCCTTTTTCCTTTAATTTTTTCACTTCCATTGATTCAGGATGAAAATATTTAACAATTACATAGCTGATTGATGAAACTATCATTAGCGGAATAATTAATTCGTAACCACCTGTAATTTCCGCAATAAGAAATATTGCAGTAAGCGGAGCATGAAATACACCACTTAAAATTCCTGCCATTGCAACAATTGTAAAATTGCTTACCGGAATCTCTATAAATCCCCCAAGCCTTAGGAAAAAAGCAAAAGCAAATCCTAAATATGCTCCGACAAATAATGACGGTGCGAAGTTGCCACCATTACCGCCACTACCAAGAGTGATACCTGTAGCAAATACTTTTATTAGCATTGTTAGGGTTATTAAAATGAATACTGAATATTGATTTGAAATAATGCTGCTCAAAATACTTTCTTTAAATAATGCGTCAGGTTTTGCTTCTGCTAGTGATTTAATGCTTTCATATCCCTCTCCAAAAAGCGATGGAAAAACAGAAATTAGAACGGCTAAAGAAACTCCGCCGATAATCCATTTCAGACCTTTCGATTTTATTTTATGAAATTTTCTTTCAACTTTCACAAAAGTGTTCACATAATAAAGTGAAACAAAACCAGCCGCTACGCCAAGAAAAATATAAAATGGAACATTATAATAATTGAACGGTTGTTGCAAACGAAAATAAAGCAATATATGTTCCTGCAATATTATTTTAGAAACAAGCGCGCCGGATGCAGAGGCAATTAACAATGGAATAAATGCAGAAATTGAAATGTCAACTAAAATTACTTCCAAAGCAAAAAGAACACCGGCAATTGGTGCATTAAATGCGCCTGCTATTCCACCTGCTGCTCCGGCAGCTAATAGTAATGTCCTCTCTTTATAATTTAAGCGATTAATTCTTGAAAAGTTTGAGCCGATTGCTGCACCTGTGCTTACAATTGGAGATTCTAATCCTGCCGAACCGCCAAAGCCAACCGTAATTCCACTCGTAATAATATGAGAGTACATCTGATGAAAAGGCAACAAGCTACCCTTTTTAGCAATGGAATGAAGTATGTTTACATTTCCTCCGCCAATGTTTCCTTTGAAAAACCTTTTAACTATAAGTATGGTAATTCCAATTCCAAGCAAGGGCAATAAAAGGTATAAATATTTGAAATTAAAAAGTAGCAAATAATCTTCTAGCACATACTGTCTGATAAAATGTACAAATACTTTCAAAACCACCGCCGCAATGCCTGCGCTTATTCCAACCACTATACTTGCGAAAATTAAAAACTGTTTTTCACTTAACTTGGAGTGAATCTTATGCACGGCAAGTTGCAGTATATTTAATTTATTTACATCTATATTCATCGTACAATTTTAAAATCAGATAATTTAAATAAAAAGTTACTGTTGCTTAATTATTGAGTTGTCACACTTACATAATTACACTATTATTACCAGGTTTTTAATTTGTCTTGTTACATTTTTAACAACATTTTCGGGTAAATTCCTCTTACTAGTACCTAAAACAACGAGATCAACATTGAGTGTTTTTACTTTCTCGATAATTTTCTCGCTTGGGTTACCTTCATCTACATAAATTAATGCTGCACAAGAATACATAGTGAGGACATTTTCAAGAAACTTCCTTGCTTTGTCTTTTTTACTTTCAACTATTTCTTTTGCTGAAAGTGTGTTTTCAAATACAGCGTTAGTATCTATCACATGAATTAGTGATACTTCAGTATTTATGCTTTTTGCAATAATACCCTCATTAGCAACTTTTATAGAATGAGCGGTATTATCCAAACAAATAAGAACTTTTTTTATGTTGTTATCGATGTTCATTTATTCAATCCGTATTTCAAGTTCCTTGCATCGCTCTACAATTCTGTTATACTCTGCAATTGGGTTTTCATTTCCCCACAAACAATTATTTAAGGCCATCCCGTAAAAACCTAATTCCTGAATTTTTTCTATTCGCTTAATTTCAATGCCTCCCATTGCTACTACTCTTGTGGCTGTTTTTTGAAGAGTATTTCTAATGGAATCTTCATAATAACCACTCTGAAATTTTCCGGTAATAGAATCGAAAATAGGTGTTAAAAAAACGTAACTGTAATGTCTATCACTAAGGTCGTTCAAATCCGCTAACTTTTTACAAGACGCAGTTTGTGTTTTATGTTTTACATGTGAAGCTAATCTTTTATTATTCCACCAATTTCTAAATGTCGGCTCAAGATGAATCCAGGTATAATGCACTCCTTCTAAATTAAATTTTTTAACTAAAGAATGATGTGAATGAAGTACAATCCTATTATGATATTCATTAGGAATTTGATTTAAATAATTTATCATTGTTGAAAATTTGTAGAGTGGCTTTCGTAAATGATAAGTACTTAATCCATTTTGAAATAATTGTGTAACGATTTTTATTTCATTATCATGTTTATGTTGTGGTGGCGATAAGGCGACGATTTTCATATATTACTTAAATTGTTTTTAGGTTCCAGCTTATTTAGAAACCTACTAGTTGTGTAAAAAATCCCTGAATAAAGATTACGTAGATAACGCAAATGAATTACCCTGAACTAAATCAATTGTTAAAATGAAATTGTAGAAAAGGGAAAGGTTGAAGAAAAATCAAATCCTTAAGGTAGATAATACAATATGTTTCCTCGACGAAAGAAAACGGGTTCCGGTAAAATCGAGCGAATTAATTTTTATGCTTAAAGGAATTTTTGAAATAAGTGTGATTACACTCGTCAGAAACAGTAATAAAGAAAAATCCAATTTCCTGTTTCGAATTGCCTTATTTTTTACCGCCGGAAAAATTGAAGTTGAATGAACATCAAGAGGAGTTGTTTGCTCTTTTAAATTACTTTTCCCTACGTTACCGGTACTTACTAATTTCCTTTTAAAACTTATGTTGCGGTGATAGGAAATGATTGGAGCATTGACCGGACCAAAACTTAGAAAGAACATTCTGAATAGAAATGTCGTGCACAAAAAAACAGGTAGAAAAAAAGCGTATTTAACTCGCATACATTGCAAATTTAGTTTTTTTATTGCAAAATAAAATAATTGTTATAAATTTTAAGATGTTTTACTAGATTTAATTGAATAAAACTCCGTCAATCCATGAAAACGTTCGTTGTGAATCGCACTTAAACAATACTTTTTATGCAAAATATGTTAATTATTATTAAATCTGTTTTTGGGAATTAAAAATTATATAATTTTGAAGCATAAGTTTGTTACAAATGTTTATCCACCTGAAAATAAATACTGCCCTATTGATTTGTACAGCATTTGTATTTAGGCTTTTGTTTGTAAACATAGGCTTGCTTCCATCATCAAATAATTCGCAAGTGAACCACGAAGTGACCAAGCATTTCTCTACTATCCAAAAAAAGAGAAAACGTCATACTGAATCGACTGTTCAATCAACAGTTATCGACTATTCATCTGAAGAGTTTTTTGAAGAAGGTTCGGGCAATAAAGAAGAACAGGTGAAAAAAGAGTCTCCTGTTATTTTATTTTTTCTATATTCCTTTTTAAAACGGACAACTTCCACTCTTAGATTGAATCATCTGTTCGATATCATTAAGTGTGACCTATATCCCAAGAAATACCTGTCACTGTCAATTTTAAGGATCTAACAAAAGGAATTACTCATTTCTTTTTTTGATCATTTAAAATTTCATTTCAAAAATTACCAATAAGATCGTATCGTTTTTAAAAACAAAATCATCATGAGGAGAACTCTTATGTTCATTAGCTTGTGTATCGTATTAAGCCATACAAGCTGCAAGCCAAATAAAGAAGAAACAGAAGCAGAAGTAAAATTTTCTGTCACCAGTCCCCTGAAAAAGGACACTACAGTCATGCGGAACTACGTATGTCAGATCCGTGCAATAAGTCACATTGAACTAAGGTCCCGCGAAAGAGGTTACTTACAGGAAATTTTTGTGGATGAAGGTCAGCTTGTAAAAAAGGGGCAACTCATGTTTCAGATCATGCCGTTGATATACAATGCAGAAATGCAAAAAGCGCAAGCCGAAGTAAATTTTGTGGAGATCGAATATCTGAATACAAAGAAATTGGCAGACAGTAACGTTGTGTCTCCAAACGAACTGGCTCTTGCCAAAGCAAAACTCGACAAAGCAAAAGCTGAATTATCATTAACTCAAATTCATTTACAATTTACAGAGATCAGAGCTCCTTTTGATGGTATCATGGATCACTTTCAAGTAAGGTTGGGAAGTTTGGTTGATGAAGGAGATCTGCTTACTACACTATCTGACAATAGTGAGATGTGGGTTTATTTTAATGTTCCGGAAGCGGAATATTTAAATTATAAATCAAAAGTACAAACAGAAAATTTGCTTAAAGTAAATTTATTGATGGCAAATAATCAGTTGTTTGAATTTTCCGGAGAAGTAAAAACAATTGAAGCTGATTTTAATAATGAAACCGGTAACATTGCTTTCAGGGCAACATTTCCAAATCCAAATGCGCTGTTAAGACATGGAGAAACAGGTAATATACAAATGACCATTCCGCTTAAAGATGCAATCATTATTCCGCAAAAATCAACTTTCGAAATTTTGGAAAAAAAATATGTTTATGTGGTAGATAAAGATGATGTGGTTCATTCAAGAGAAATAAAAATCTCTTCAGAACTTCCGGATCTTTACATCGTAAAAGATGGTTTAAATGAGAAAGAAAGAATTATGCTTGAAGGAATTAGAAAGGTAAAGGATGGCGATAAAATAACTTATGAATATGAAGAACCTAAGGCAGTACTTCAAAAATTAAAAGTATTTGTTGAATAGAATGAGTAGTGTAACTAGTTAAAAAAAGAAGAAAATGTTCAATAAATTTATTCATAGGCCAGTACTTGCCATCGTAATATCGCTTGTTATTTTATTTTTAGGCGGATTGGCAATCGAAACACTGCCTACATCTCAATTTCCGGAAGTTGCTCCTCCCATGGTTATGGTAAGCGCATCCTATCCCGGAGCCAGTGCTAAATCATTAGCCGAATCGGTTATTATTCCATTAGAGCAGGCCATTAATGGTGCTTGGGGCATGAGATATATGACCTCCGATGCTACCAGTGCAGGAGAGGCTAATATTCAGGTTATTTTCAATCCCGGTACCGATATAAATCAAGCCTTAGTGCAGGTTTCCAATCGTGTTGAACAGGTAAGAAACAGGCTTCCCATATTGGTACAACGTGAAGGGGTAATTATTACTCCGGTAATCCCAAGCATGCTGATGTATGTTAACTTATACAGTAAGGATAAGGATGCAAACATGAAGTTCCTGTTCAATTTTGCGGGAGTAAACATGGTGCCTGAATTGCAACGAATAAATGGTATTGGGCAAGTGAGAATATTAGGTAGCCGACAATATGCCATGCGTGTCTGGTTAAATCCGGACAGAATGCGTGCCTATAAAATATCACCCGACGAAGTGATGGATGCAATGGGCGATCAAAGCATCATAGGAAAACCCGGCAGAATAGGAAGAGGTGATGGTAATCGAGCAGAGGCACTTGAATATGTTTTGGCTTATTCAGACAGGTTTAACGATCCCAAACAATATGAAAACATTATTATTAAAGCTAATCCAAACGGAGAAATTCTTCGTTTGAAGGATATTGCCAAGGTTGTGCTTGGAAGTGAATATTATGATATTTATTCTAATATGAATGGAAATCCTTCTGCAGCTATTGTACTTAAACAAACATACGGAAGTAATGCCAGCGCGGTTATTGAAAAAGTGAAAGACAAACTGGAAGAGTTGAAAAAAACTTTTCCGCCTGGAATGGATTATGAAATAAGTTACGACGTTTCTAACTTTCTTGATGCTTCTATTGAAAATGTAATTCATACATTACGGGATGCTTTTATTTTAGTTGCGCTTGTAGTATTTATATTTCTTGGAGACTGGCGATCTACCCTAATTCCAACCCTAGCTGTGCCAATATCATTAGTGGGGGCTTTTTTCTTTATGCAGATTTTCGGACTCACCATCAACATGATAACCTTGTTCGCACTTGTGCTTGCAATTGGTATTGTCGTCGATGATGCGATTGTCGTCGTCGAGGCCGTACACGCTAAAATGGCGGAGGAGCATCTTTCTCCTTACGCCGCAGTGAAAAAAGTTATAAAAGAAATTAGTGGTGCCGTTATCGCGATAACTTTATTAATGGTTTCGGTATTTATTCCGGTTTCATTTATGTCTGGACCCGTAGGTACATTCTACAGACAGTTTTCTATTACTATGGCATCCTCAATTGTTCTTTCGGGTATTGTCGCACTTACCGTTACACCTGTACTTTGTGCCATGATATTAAAAAATACACACGGAAAACCCAGAAAGAAGCATTTGCTGAACCGATTTCTCGATAGTTTTAATAGTGGTTTCGAAAAACTTACAGGAAAATATGTGTGGCTGTTAAGACTGATTGCGCATCGAAGAATAATAACAGTAAGTTTATTTGCCATATTTGGCATCGGGATATTTTTAATAAGCACTAACCTTCCTGCGGGTTTTGTTCCAAGTGAAGATCAGGGAATGCTTTATGCTATTATTCAAACACCTCCTGGTTCTACTCTTGAAAGAACCAACGATTTATCTAACAAACTGGAAGAGGTTATTCAAAAAGTAGAAGGTGTAAAATCTGTTTCTTCCATTGCCGGTTATGAAGTATTAACAGAAGGGCGCGGATCTAATGCCGGAACTTGTCTGATTAACCTAAAGCCTTGGTCGGAACGCAAGCATACAGTAAGTGAAATCATTGCAGAATTAGAAGAAAAAGCAAAGGATTTTCCCGGTGCTACTATCGAGTTTTTCGATCCGCCGGCTATACCGGGATTTGGAGCTGCGGGTGGTTTTGCTTTGCAATTATTGGATAAAACCAACGGAGGTGATTACGATTTGCTTGAAAAAGTAAAAAATGAGTTTATGGCCAATCTAGGAAAACGTAAAGAAATAACAGGTTTGTTTACATTTTTCAGTACCAACTACCCCCAATACGAAATTGAATTTGATAACCAGGCAGCCATGCAAAAGGGAGTTTCAATTGGCAACGCAATGAACACCCTTTCTATTTTTGTTGGAAGTACTTATGAGCTTGGTTTTATTAAATACCAACGCTTTTTTAAAGTGTTTGTTCAGGCTTCACCTGAATATAGAAAGCTTCCTTCTGACATTATGAATCTGTACGTAAAAAGCAATCATGATGAAATGGTTCCTTTTTCCGCATTTATGAAAATGAAAAAGAAACAAGGTCCTAATGAAATTAATCGGTATAATATGTACAATACAGCTGCCATACGAGGCGGACCCGCCAAAGGATATAGCAGTGGTGAAGCCATTAAAGCTGTTCAGGAAGTAGCTGCAAAAACTTTACCTCATGGCTTTGATATAGATTGGGCTGCGCTATCATACGATGAAACTAAACGTGGAAACGAAGCGATATATATTTTTATCATTGTATTAATATTTGTGTATTTTGTTCTTGCGGCACAGTACGAAAGTTTCATCATACCATTGGCAGTAATTTTTTCTTTACCTGCAGGAGTTTTCGGATCATTTTTATTAATTAAAAGCCTTGGCTTGGCAAACGACATTTATGCTCAGGTAGGATTAGTGATGCTGGTTGGTTTGTTGGGCAAAAATGCCGTTTTAATTGTTGAGTTTGCCAGACAGAAACAACATGAGGGGATGTCGGTACTCGATGCCGCTATAGAAGGCGCCAAAGTACGTTTCCGTCCGATATTAATGACTTCATTCGCTTTTATTGCAGGATTAATTCCACTTGTTTTCGCGCACGGCGCAGGCGCTATTGGTAACCGCACCATTGGTTCTTCTGCATTGGGAGGTATGTTATTCGGAACAATTTTCGGAGTTATAATTGTACCCGGATTGTATTATATTTTCGGAAAAATGGCAGAAGGCAGGAAACTTATCCGAGATGAAGAAGACAATTCTTTGACCGAAGGATTTGTAAATACAATTGATGCATTTCCGCAAAACGATGAAAAAGAAAATCATGAAGAGAATTAAAATATTCATAAATGCCCTTGTAATTTGTATTTCACTTTTACATACGGCCTGCAGTGTTCCGAATTTTGGTCGTAAGACCGAAAATAAAACCGTGCCCCTCAGTTATAACAATTCGAAAGACTCTGTTAATACAGGTAAAGTAAAATGGAAACAATTTTTTACTGATTCAAATCTGATTGCGTTAATTGATACAGCTCTTAAAAACAATCAGGAATTAAATATTGTTTTACAGGAAATAAATATTTCCAAAAACGAAATAAGAGCCAGAAAAGGAGCGTACTTGCCTTTTGTAGGTGTTGGAGTGGGAGCAGGTATTGACAAGGTGGGTAAGTACACAAGCCAAGGAGCCAGTGATGATGCTAATTACATTACTCCCGGTCAAAAAGTTCCTGTTAGTTTACCAAATTACATGTTTGGTGTTAATGCATCATGGGAAGTGGATATTTGGAAAAAACTACGTAACGCTAAAAACTCGGCAATCCGCAGATACCTCTCTACTGTTGAAGGAAAAAATTTCATGGTAACTAATTTGATTTCTGAAATCGCTCATTCTTATTATGAATTAATGGCATTAGATAATCAATTGGAAATATTAAAACAAAATATTCAAATTTATCAGAACTCACTCGAAATTGTAAAACTGGAGAAACAGTCTGCCAGGGTTACTGAGTTGGCCGTGCGCAGGTTTGAAGCCGAGGTACTCAAAAACCAAAGCCGACAATTCTACATTATGCAAAGCATCACAGAAACTGAGAACCAAATTAATTTTTTGGTTGGGAAATTTCCGCAACCTGTTTCAAGAAATTCACAAACTTTTAATGATCTGAAGACCGACACGATTCATACAGGTATTCCATCGCAACTTTTAGAAAATCGCCCTGACATTAGACAAGCTGAACAAGAACTAGCTGCAACCAAGTTAGATGTTAAGTCCGCAAAAGCCCAGTTCTATCCTTCTTTAATGATTACAGCAGGAGCAGGTTATGGGGCTTTTAATCCGCAGTTTTTAGTAACAACACCGCAATCGTTGATTTATTCACTGGCAGGAGGATTAGTTGCGCCATTAATCAATAGGAATGCAATAAAGGCAAATTATTATTCAGCTAATTCAAAACAGATACAAGCTGTTTACAATTATGAACGAACTATTTTAAACGCACACATTGAGGTTGTAAATCAACTATCAAATATTAATAATCTTAAAAAAAGTTATGACTTGAAAGCAAAGCAGGTGAAGACACTTACTGAATCAATTGAGATTTCAACTGTTCTTTTCAAATCAGCAAGAGCAGATTATATGGAGGTACTGTTAACTCAACGTGATGCGTTGGAATCGAAATTTGAACTTGTTGAAACGAAAATGAAACAAATGAATGCAAGGGTTAACATTTATCGTGCACTAGGTGGCGGATGGAATTAATTTCAATGTTTAAAATGATATTCATAAAAAATGGAACTATAGTAAATGAAGGAAAATCGTTTCAATCAAATATTTTAATTAGAGGTGATAAAATTGTAGAAATAGGGTTGCTTAAAAAGCCTTCCGGCGCATATGAAATTGATGCCAAGGGCTTGTTGATATTACCAGGGGTAATAGATACGCATGTGCATTTCAGAGAACCCGGTTTCACCAATAAAGGAAATATTCTTTCAGAATCTATAGCCGCCGCCGCTGGTGGAATAACGTCATTTTTAGAGATGCCTAATACTGTACCGAATGCAATCACAAACAAAATACTTGAAGAAAAATTTATTATAGCAAAAAAAAATTCTGTAATTAATTACTCGTTCTATTTAGGTATAGGAAATAATAACGAGTACCTTGCTATTGATACAACTAAAGTAGCTGCGATTACCGATGATGGTTTGTCCTACACTACTACTGAAGCTTTACTTTGTAATAACAATGAAAAAGCTGACAAAGTTCTTTATTATACCGCAGTTCTAAATGCAGGATCGGTTGTTTCAGTTCATGCTGAAGATAAATCTTTAATAAAACGAAATGCAGAAAAGTATTATAAGAAATATGGAGATATTATTCCCTTCAAACACCACATCAATATAAGAAGTACTCAAACTTGTTTTGCAGCAGCAAAAAAAATGATATCAAAAGCCCGGAAATATAATACAAGGCTGCACTTGCTTAATATTTCCAGTAGAATAGAATCAAGATTATTTTTTAATGAATTACCTGTTCGGGAGAAAAAAATCACAGCAGAAGTATGCATTCCCTATCTGCATTTTTCACATATTGATTATCCTGAATTTGGAGGATTGATAAAGTGCGATCCGGCTATAAAAACTTTCAAAGATAAAGAAGCTTTATGGGAAGCGTTGCTAGATGATAGAATTGATATTATTTCAACTGATCATGCACCACATACTTTAAAGGAAAAGCAGGAAACTTATTTTAAATGTCGGAGCGGCATGCCAATGGTTCAGCATGCACTTCCATTAATGTTGCATTATGTAAAAGCAGGAAAGATATCAATTGAAAAAGTGGTAGAGAAAATGTGTCATAATCCAGCAATTATTTTTGGTATTTCGAAAAGAGGTTTTATTAAAAAAGGATTTCAAGCAGATATTGTTTTGGTAGACATGCAAAAAAAATGGGTTGTAAGTAAATCCAATATTTTATATAAATGCAATTGGTCTCCGTTGGAAGGGTTTGAGTTTGCGGCAAAAGTCGTTTGTACTTTAGTAAACGGGCAAATTGTATACAAAGATGATGTTATTTATAAAGAGCTTAAGGCGGCTAGTGAATTAGTTTTGACTGTAAACAATGATTTTTAAAAAAATGAAAAAACTAAAATTTACACAGTGAATAAATTTCCAGTAGCACCTTGTACAAATAGTCCGTCTACTTTAATGTTTTTTCTTTTGAGGCTGGATACATATTTATCAATTGCTCTATTCTCTTTTCTTAAATGTTTTTCTCTTAAATATCTGATATATCGGGACCGACATCTTCACCAACAAAATCAGGTGGCGGTGCTGCAATATGTACCAACCAAACTTTGGAGTTGAATTTTTAAGCAAAGCTTGAAGTAAAGTGCCGACCTTCTTTTCAAAATTAAAAAGTATCAAAATATTTTTCATATAATGGAAATATTTTTGTTTAATAATTTATTCTATGACAGTTATTCCAATCGTCTTGCTCCAGTCCTTGCCGTAAGATTGATGTACACCATTGGCAAATTGTAAAGTAAGAGTATGCTTACCGGGATTTAATTGAAGCGTATCTGAAGTTTGTCCCATTCCAAAATGCAAATGTGTTGCATCTTTAGGGATCATTTGCCCTTTTTCAACATAGCTGCCATCTATAATAATATGATGATGACCTTTACCTTCATTAATTTTATCGGCAGGTTCAACTTCCATTCCAGAAACTCCCATTTGAATTATTACAGGTGATTTTACAGTATCTCCATCTTTAAGATTCATAAAATAAACTCCGGGGCTTTCTTGTACCACAGCAGTTTCATTAGTAGCGTGCCCTTTCATTTCTGAATTAGTTTCTTCCCTGTTTTTTTCCTGATCTTTTTTCACTTCATTACAACTTATCATTGATATAAGTGCCAATGATGTAATTAAAATTTTTGTTTTCATTTTTTTTTAGTTTTTATTTATCGCACAAAATTGTATTTAAATATCGACAAAATCTTACATTTTTATAAAGACATATTATATAATTCACAGTTTTAAATTAACATACGATTGAATTTAACAATGCGATAAATGTATAAACTTTTTATGTAAATATGTAAAACTATAGGCATTAAATACATTCACCTTTGTGACTGTAATTAGTAAAAAATAACAGTTGTATAAATTTATCTTATGAAAACCGAAAAAGAACTTAACGATGATATTATAAAAATTACAACGACAATAAAGGAAAAGTTTCCCGAATTATCAAAGTATATAATTGAAATGCCATTTAAATCTTCAGAAATTGTCAGCCTTGAAATGACAATTAAAAAGTTAAAAGAATATTATGATTCATTAGATGCTTTATTAAAGAATTATACAACTACTCATAATGCAAAAATATAATCTAGATTAATTTTAAATGTGTTTGATGTAAACAATTGTAAAGTTTAACATTCATTAACGCTAATTTGATACTAATCATCCGATTTGTTGATGAAAGTCATACTAATCCGTTTTAATGCCCAGTAATATTGTAATCAATTAAAAGTTAAAACTAAAAAATATGGGAATAATGAAACTGCGAATGAAAAATTAACAATAGAAGTGTGAATTATACAACTTATTTTTAAACTTATATAATCTTTTCATAGCAGATATTTTTAATCTTGTAGAATATAAATCGAGCGTAAAAACAATAAAAATAATAAACTAAGTAATCTTAATCACAACACTAAAACTAAAAAAATGGAAGAAACAAAAACAAATGAAGCGTTTAATGAAGGCGCGAAAGTAGTTGAAAAATTATTCAACAACGTAAATACAGCGATGACAGATATGTATAAAAAACAAATGGATATGACCACTAGTTTTTATAACAATTTGTTTAACTCAGGTCTAGGAAATACTAACGGATGGAATCAAAATAATGGTTTTCCGAATATGTTTTCTACTATGGATGTTACAAAATGGTTTTCGAATCCGTTTACTAATTTTTCAGCAACTGCTTTCCAAAATCCATTTGGTACTTCAATGGATAAAACAATGAAAGGAATTACGGAGTTTAACCAAAATTTGCTTTCGACTCTTACTAATGGCCTGCAAGGAAACGGAACAGATTGGAATGAAATGAGTAAAGAATATAAAGAGACTATCGAAGCGCGTTTAGCAGCTTCAAAAGAAATTCTTACTTCTATTTCTGAAGCCTTCAATAAACAGCTTGAATCTTCCATTGACACCAATAAAAAAACAGTTGAAGAAATTAATAATCAGTTTAATTTGGTAATGAAACAGAATCAGAAGTTATGGGCTGATTTATTTAAAATATTCCAAACTCCGATAACTAACCAAGATAAAAAAAGTAAAGACCCTATATTATTCGAAAATAAAAAAAAGACAAATGTTCCTATGAGTGAAATTAAGGATCATCAATCTAAATAAGAATGATAAAAGTGTAAGATAAATTCTTAATAGGTAATTAAATATTTGAAATGATGAGGTTAGAAAATAAAACTGTATTTATTACAGGTGGATTATCGGGTATTGGTAAGGCATGCGCCATTGCAGCAGCAAAAGAGGGTGCTAACATAGCAATTGCTAATGTTAAATCTGATGATGCTGAAACAGCAATGGATGAAATACGGAAAGAAAACCCAAAAGCTATTTTGATTGACTGTGACGTATCAGTATTTGCTCAGGTACAAGCGGCCATAGAAAAAACAGTGAGCACTTTTGGTAAGCTTGATGTTGCGCTTAATAATGCAGGCATCGGCGGTAAATCACATAAGGTTGGAGAAATGCCCGAAGAAGAATGGCTTAAGGTAATTAATATCGATTTGAACGGTGTATTTAATTGCATGAGGCACGAATTGGCTCAAATGGCAAAACAGAAAAACGGAGTTATCGTAAATATGTCTTCCGTTATGGGAAAAGTTGGCATTGCCACTTCATCACATTACGTTTCTGCAAAACATGGTGTAATCGGACTTACCGAAACTGCGGCACTTGAATACGCTACAGAAGGGATAAGAATCAACGCCATTTGTCCGGGGTTTATTGATACTCCGTTGCTTACCAAAATTGGAATTAATCGTCATCCGGAAGCAAGGCAACATATTATTGACATGCATCCGATGAAACGTTTAGGTAAACCTGAAGAAATTGCAAAGGGTTTTATTTTCTTGGCCTGTGATGATAGTTCATTTGTTTCGGGAACTGCTTTAGAAATTGATGGCGGATTTTTAGCAGAATAATATCTTTTATAAACTCTGTAAAATTAAAAAATACGAAAATGCAAACAAAAACTTTAAACACAGGTGTAAATATTGTAAACGATAAGTACATCAGTAAAACAAATAATTGTACGGAAGAAAAATTAACCGATACAATTATAGATTCATTTAACGAGCAAATTTCTCTCAGTAATCAATTCAAACAAAAAATTGAAAATATGATTGGTTTTATGGAATTTGCATATCCAAACGATAAAACAAAAATTCAAGAAACAATGGCTTCTTTTTTTGAAGCATCACGTAAGTTATCCGGAGATTACATGAAAAAGATTTTGGATTTGCATATTGTATTAAAACCCGCAGAAACAAACAGAAATGAATACAATCATTTTCCAAAAACCGGAAATATTATTGAAAATAATAAGTGGACACAAGATTGGATAAAACAAATCGATTTCTTTAAAAATGATTTTGAAATTTTATCATTAGCAGATAGTAATCTGGATGCATTTTATTTTTACGGTAACTAAGCAAATCAAATATTAGTGAGGATATTAAATATTATTTCATAAAAAAAAGTACGATGGAAGGTGATGGGAATTTTAGTATTGGTGAGTTTATTAATTGTATTAATTTGGTTAATCAGCGAATAACCAAAAATTATTTCAAAAACTTTTCGGGTTACAATCATGATCTTCGGGACATGAGCCTAACCTATTATAATCTGATAACAAAAATGCTGGTAAATCCGGCTGAAATGTTTAAGATTTACAATTCCAATTTAGACTTTTTAAAATCTCAGCAAGATGCTTGGAAAAGTATATTTCAAGATTCGAAAAGCAGCGCAAATGTACCTGTAATAGAACCAAAGAAGGGCGATAAGCGTTTTTTAAATGCTGAGTGGTGTGAAAACCCCTTCTTTAATTTTATTAAACAGAATTATTTATTGGCCGAAAAATTATCGGAACAAATTGTAGGTGATTTAGAGATAGATGAAAAATGCCAGAAAAAACTTGATTTTTATATAGGGCAATATATGGATGCCTTTTCCCCGACAAATTTTCTTTTTACAAACCCTGAAGCAATGAGATTGGCTTTTGAAACAAAAGGAAAAAGTGTTATGGATGGGTTAAATAATTTAATTACAGACCTTGAAAAAGGAAAAATATCTCAAACGGACGAATCTGCATTTGAAGTCGGAAAAAATTTGGCACTGACTCCCGGAACTGTTATTTATGAAAATGAATTAATGCAATTAATTCAATACACACCGGTAACAAAAAAAGTTTTTGAAACGCCGCTGATACTTATTCCTTCCTGGATTAATAAATATTATGTGATTGATTTGGAACCAAAAAAGTCATTAGTAAAATTTTTGGTGGCACAAGGTATAACGACATTTGTTGTTTCATGGCGCAATCCAAATTCTGATATGAGTAAAATAACTTTTGATGATTATGTTGGAAAAGGAGCGCTGAAAGCTATTGAAGTTGCGCGAAATATTTCCGGAGCAAAGAAAATAAATACTTTGGGTTATTGTATGGGCGGTACATTATTAAGTGTTGCTGCTTCTATTCTGGCGGTAAATGCAAAAGAAAATCCCATTAATTCAATTACCTTTTTAGCATCGATGATAGATTTTTCAGACATAGGTCCAATGGGCGATGTGGTAAATGAAGCACTAATAAGAAAACTTGAAAGAGGAGAATTGTTGCATGATGGTATTATGGATGGGGCAGACATGGAAACAGCTTTTAATCTTATACAAGCAAATAATCTTATTTGGAATTATGTAATAAATAATTATTTGGAAGGTAAGAAACCATCAACCTTTGATGTTCTTTATTGGACAAATGATAACACAAATCTTCCGGGTGATATGTATAAATATTATATGCGGAATATGGTATTTGAAAATAAACTTAGCCGCAGAAATGCCCTGCGTATATGCGATACACTGATTGATGTTGGAAAAATTGATGTTCCTGTTTTTGTAATTGGATTTGAGCAGGATATTATTTCGCCCTCAGTAACTGTATTTACTACAACAGAGTTGGTAAAAGGCCCGGTTGAGTTTTTATTGGGTGAATCCGGTCATGTAATGGGAGCAATAAACCCGCCTTCAAAAAATAAATACGGGTATTATTTAAATGGTACGTTGGGAAAAGGATTTGAAGAATGGAAAAAAACAGCAAAATTTCATGTAGGTAGTTGGTGGACTCCTTGGGTTGAACGACTGATAAAATTATCCGGCAAAGAAATTTCTGCTCCTTTAAAAGCAGGAAATGAAAAATACAAAGCTATAGAACCGGCTCCGGGGAGATATGTAATGGAAAAATGCGACTCAACAGTAAATCCTCAGGTAACCAATCCTAGTATAATGCCGAAAAAAAATATGCAAAAAAGTTTAGTCTAATCTAAGTGAGATAAACATTAAAAATGAAATTATGAATAATTTAAAATTTGTTTTCGAACCAAAATCAGTTGCAATAATAGGTGCTTCAAAAAAAGAAGGAACCGTTGGATACGGCATTCTATCTAATATACTTGAGTCAAATTTTCAGGGAGCAGTATATCCTGTTAATCCAAAGTATGATAATATTATGAGTGCACGGGCTTATAAAGATGTTTTGTCTATTCCTGAGAATGTCGATTTGGCGATTATTTGCATTCCATCAACAGGCGTGGTTAAAGTTATGAAACAATGTGCTGAAAAGGGAGTGAAAGGAATAGTTGTGATAACTGCGGGGTTTAAAGAAATTGGCGAAGAAGGAAAAAAGTTGGAGGATGAAATTGTTGAAATTGCCAACAAAAATAATATAGCTTTAATTGGGCCCAACGTTCTGGGTATTATTAATACTAAAAAGGAAATCAGTCTCAACGCAAATTTTGCACTTAAAATACCTAAGGCCGGTAACGTAGCTTTAATTTCACAAAGCGGTGCTATCGGTGTGGCGGCTCTTGATTATGCACATCAGCATGATTTGGGTATTTCAAAATTCGTTTCAATTGGTAACAAGGCAGTGATTGATGAAAGCGATGTACTCGAATATTTGGTTGATGATGAAGCAACAAAAATAATTACCATATACGCTGAAGATATTAGTCGCCCTGCTCGTTTTATAGCAGCGGCAAAAAAAGCAAGCGCTAAACTAAAACCAATTCTCATTATAAAAACCGGGCGATCGGTTCGTGGCGCTATTGCAACTCATTCTCATACCGGCGCACTAACAACATCTGATACGGCTTATGATGCACTCTTTGCTCAATGTGGTGTTATTCGCGTTGAAACATTGGCTGAATTATTTGAATTTGCTGAAGGATTTACTTGTTTTAAGCAACCAAAAGGAAATAAGGTTGTAGTTGTAACAAATGGCGGCGGCTTAGGAGTTATTGCTACAGATGCTGCAGAAAAATACGGGTTGGAAATGGTAACCTTTGAACCGGATACGGTAAAGGCATTGAAATTGAAATTGCCTCCTACAGCTAGTACACGCAATCCTGTTGATATAATTGGAGATGCAAATGCACAAAGAGTAAGTGATACACTATCTATCATTGCAAAAGATAAAAATGTGGATGCTATCATTGTATCTGTTTTACCGACTGTTGAAACTGATATGGATGCGATTGCTTCCAATCTATGCGATTTTTCAAGGGCTCATCCCGACTTACCTATTTTAGGCAACCTGATGTCGCTGGAACCTGAACCGGCATTTGAAAAATTATTAGATAAAGCGAATATTCCAAATTTCGATTTTCCTGAAACCGATATTAGAGTGCTTGCCGCAATAGTTAAATATTACCAATGGATTAAACGACCTGAAGTTAAGATAACAAAATTTGAAGTAAATAAAAAGCAGGCGCAAGAGGTATTAGACACTATAAGAAAAGACAAAAGAATACATCTTTCAGAAACAGAATCATACAAATTGCTGGAAGCTTACGGAATGAAGGTCATTCAACACATAACTGCAAAAGATTTGGACGGCACTATTGCAGCTGCCGTTAAAATAGGCTATCCGGTTGTATTAAAAATAATTTCACCCGATATACTTCATAAAATTGATGTGGGTGGAGTGATAATAAATCTGAAAAATGAAAGTGAATTAAAAAAAGCGTTTAAGGAAATTGCTGCAAACATCAAAAGCAAAAAACCGGATGCTAAAATTCAAGGTTTTTTGGTAGAGAAATTCTTTACCGAAAAAAGTATCGAAATAATTGTAGGCGCAAATGCCGTAAAAGGATTTGGCCCTTTGATTATGTTTGGACTTGGCGGAACATTTGTAGAAATATTTAAAGATGTTGCGTTTCGGTTAGCTCCTCTCAATAAGCAGGAAACCATGAATATGATTACCGAAACAAAGGGGTATAAAATTTTAAAAGGATTCAGAGGTCAACCTGCTTATGATATTGATTCTATTGTTGATTATCTTTTAAGAATATCTCAATTGGTAACTGATTTTCCTGAAATAAAAGAACTGGACTTAAATCCCATAAAAGTATTAGAAGGAGATAAAGGTCTTGTAATTTTTGATGCAAAAGTTATTCTTAGCGATAAACAGGATGTTTTATCTATTAAACCTAAAGAAAAGGCAAATAAAGAAAGCGTGATGTCGTAATAAATTATTCATTAACAATTTTTTAAAATAAAAGCATGATAAGAATAATGAAGGACTTACCTACGAATGTCTTGGGCATTTCTGCCGAAGGGAAAATAACTGCTGATGATTACGTAAAGATTATAATTCCGGCGCTGGAAGAAATGTTAAAGTCAAATAAAACATTCCGGTTGTTATATTATATCGGCCCTGATTTTACAGGAATTGAATTGGGCGCATTATTTGATGATGTAAAAGTAGCTTTTAAACATATATCTGCATTAGAGCGTATTGCAATAATTTCCGACAATCATATGATAAATTCATTTGCAAAAATGTTTCGCCATTTTATATCCTGTGAATCCAGGGTATTTAATAACAAAGATTTAGAAGAAGCAAAAAAATGGATTAAGGAATAAAGGAAATTTTATTAAATCAATATAAATAATAGTAAGCAAAGTAAAATGGCGGGTGGAGGTATTTGGATATGGTTTCAGGGATGTGGTTTGTGGATTCTTCTCGGAATTTCACTTGCCGTTGCCATGTTTTATAAAAAAAGAAAGAAATAAAATATTTCAAATTTTGACATTTAAATTAAAAAACTATGCTAACAGTAGGACAAACCTATGATTACGAATTCAAATTCTCTCAGACAGATGTAGTAGCTTTTGCCAATGTTACCGGAGATAAGAATCCTGTACATTTAGATGAAGCTTTTGCGGCAAAAACAATTTTTAAACGCCGCATTATGCATGGTATGTTAAGCGCATCGGTATTCTCTAAAGTGTTTGGAACACTGTTTCCAGGAGAGGGGACTATTTACCTAAAACAATCGCTTGATTTTTTAAAACCGATGTATGTTGATACCGACTATGTTGCTGTGTTTACAGTAAAAGAAATAATAAAAGATAAAAATAGGGCTGTTATTGAAACTGTAATAAAACAAAAAGCAACTGAAGTTGTTTGCATCAGTGGTGAAGCTATGGTTATGAATATAGCAATGATTAAATAAAAGTTCTTAAAAAATAAAATTATGACAACTAATTCTTTAAAAGGCAAAAGAGGTATTATAACCGGAGCCTTAAATGAAGATTCATTAGCATGGAAAGTAGCTTTAAAAGCGTATGAGCAAGGTGCTAAAATAGTTTTAACTAATTCACATTTTGCCATGGAAAAAGGTAAAATAGAGAAATTGGCTAAGCAAATTAAAAGTGAAATTATACCGGCCGACGCTACCGACATGGATGAGTTAACTAATCTGTTTACGAAATCGCAAGAGGTAATCGGAGGTAAAATTGATTTTATATTACACGCCATTGGTTTAAGCGATAATATTCGAAAAGAAACACCATACCCTGAATTAAATTATGATTCCTATCATAAAACTTTAGATGTATCGGCCCTTTCTTTACATCGCATGTTAAGTGTAGCTTACAAAATGGATGCTATGAATGAATGGGGAAGTGTTGTCGCTCTTTCTTATATTGCGGCAGAACGAACCTTTCCTTTATATACTGATATGGCGGAAGCAAAAGCTGTTTTAGAATCTATTGTACGAAGTTTTGGTTATCATTACGGAAAGTACAGAAAAGTCAGAGTAAACAGTATTTCCCAATCGCCAACAAAAACAACTGCAGGAAAAGGTATTGAAGATTTTAATGATCTGTTTGATTTTGCGCAATTAAATTCACCATTAGGTAACGCAAGCGCTGATGCTTGTGCGGATTATTGCTTAACGCTATTTAGCGATTATACCAAAATGGTTACGATGCAAAACCTTTATCACGATGGAGGTTTTTCATGTACAGGCATTACGGATAACCTAATGCAGGTAGTTGCTAAAATGAGAAAATAGATTTGAATAATTTCTAAAATAAATAGCATATGTTAAAACTGATGAGTGATTTACCAAACAATGTGTTGGGCATTTCCGCAGAAGGAAAAGTAAGCGGAAAAGATTATGAAACCATTTTAATCCCCGCGGTTGAAGAGAAATTAAAATCGCATAAAAAAGTAAGGTTATTATACCAACTTGGAAGTGATTTTGACGGATTCGATGCAGGAGCCATGATTGATGACGCCAAAATAGGCATGAAGCATTTCTTTTCGTGGGAGAAGGTTGCGTTGGTGTCAGACCATCACTTGATAAACAATACCGCAAAATTTTTCGGCTATATGATGCCTTGCGAAGTTCGGATTTTTAAAAATGCTGAATTGGAAGAAGCGAAAAAATGGATTTCAGCTGCTAACTAGCAGTTGCATCCCGATTATAAATTGAGGAAAGGAATTGATACAATTCAGGATGTTTATGCTTGAATTTTTCGGGGTTACTGAAAAAATATTCGCTCACTACTGCCAAAAATTCAGCATTATTTGTTAGCGCGTAAGGATTAATATCTGATTTTCCCTCTTCAATTCTTTTTATTTCATTTTTTATTTCATGCAACCAGGGACCCACAAATTGATGTTTTATTAATACTTCAGGAATACCGTCTATAGCTCCGTCTTCTTTATCTAGCAAATGAACAAACTCATGAATACCTACATTTTCTTTATGCGGCATACCGTCGAAGGCTTTAACAAGATCAGGCTTAGATAATATAACAGTACCGTTTTGATTACGGCCGTCAACCATACCCGAAATAAATTCCTTGTGTCCGACAAATCTTTGGGTTTGAAATTTTTCATCAAAACTATTGGGGTAAATTAAAACTGTTTGAACATACGGATAATTGTATTTTGGAAAAGCAAAAGTTGGAATAACTGCACTTGAGGCAACCATCAAACGAATGGCATCGTCAATTTCTGTTTCAATTCCTTCTATATTTTTGGTGGCGAGAAAGAGTTGCACACGTTTTTCAAATACATTTTTATCGGCATCGTTCAAATGCATATAAAACAGTACTTCTTTTTCAAGCATTGTTTTCCATGCGTCGGGAAATTTTTCATCTAACTTTTTTTGCAATAATTTTTTTTTCTTTTTTGAAGCCAGAGCAAATAAAATTATTCCGATCACAATGACAATAAATACAAGTATTCCGGATGGGTTGTTCATTTTGGAAATGTACAGATAATAAACTTGTTTACTATTAAGTATAATCAGGTTAACAATTATTAACTTATACTGTCAACTCATTTTCCTTCTATTTGAATTAATGATATGGGTCATTTCTGTCAATAACATTAATCATGGGTTACTCACTATTGTGAATGTATGTTTGCATTGAAATAGTAATACTATAAAGTTAAAAGACAAAGAACCTATTGTTCATTCTTAAATGTGTGAATAATGTAATTAATAGAAAAAATTATATAATACTTTTTTAAAAAAACATTGGCACTTTTGGATCTTACTAAAACAAACAATTATGATGTACAATGGGTATTATTTCTGGGGAATGGATATGATTTGGTGGTTTATTTGGATAATTTTTCTTGTATGGGTGTTCGCATTGCCATATAACATTCCCGGTCAGCGCATGAAAAATAATTCTCCGCTTGATATTTTGCAAAAACGTTTTGCTTTGGGCGAAATAAATAAGGAAGAATATGAGGAACGAAAGAAGGTTATAGAAATTGATATTTCAAAAAAATAAGAACTGAACATGAAAAAATGCGGAATTGAATATAGGATATACTGGTTTAAAAATTTTAAAATTAATTTTTTTTCAGTTTCATTTAGTGAAATTTTACCCGAATAAAAAATCTATGTAATTATGAAAACAATAGTTAAATATTTTTTGACTTCCGTTTTGCTTTTATCTATAGAATTGGCGAAAGCTCAGGATAAAGTCGAAAGTCCAAGTGAAACGAGTATAAAAGGAAGGAGAGAGTTGCGAAAAGACGAGAGGATAAAACGGCACAAGGAAAGACATGAAAAAAAGAGCAAAAAAAAATTGGAAGAACACTCTGATAAATCTTTTATTAAAAAAAAGCATCCTAAAAAGCTAAAAGATAAAAGGGAAGAGGGAGTTATTAGAAAGCAATAGAATGGAAAAGGATAAGCAAAGATTAATTCCTGTTTCCCCTCATGAACAAATAGCAAAAAGTTCAGGTATTTTTTATTGCCCCATGCATTGCGAAGGTGAAAAAACTTATGATAAACAGGGGAATTGTCCGGTTTGCGGAATGGATCTTGTAGAACAACCTTTCTTGCAAAATTCTGTCCAATACACCTGTCCAATGCATCCTCAAATTAGTAAGAATGCGCCGGGTTCTTGTCCAATTTGTGGAATGGATCTTATTCCCTTAAAAGGAAATGTAGCAGAGGAAGATAAAACGAATAAAAATTTACTGCACAAATTCATAATTGCAGCCATTTTTACCGCACCTATTTTCATCATCACCATGACGGAGATGATACCCAACAATCCACTTTTTAAAATGATGGATTTAAAGTATTGGAACTGGGTACAATTAGTATTATCAATTCCCGTAGTGTTTTATGCTGCATGGATGTTCTTTGAGCGCGCGTGGCATTCCGTTGTAACTTGGAATTTAAACATGTTTACCTTGATTGGCATTGGTTCCGGTGTAGCTTGGCTTTTTAGTTTGGTCGCCTTGTTCTTTCCAAATATATTTCCAGATCAATTTAAAACAGAACACGGAACGGTGTATGTTTATTTTGAAGCGGCTACTGTTATTTTAACCTTGGTTTTATTAGGACAGCTATTGGAAGCACGCGCACACGGGAAGACTAATGCCGCAATTAAAGAACTGTTGAAGCTTGCGCCAAATAAAGCTACATTGATTGTAGATGGAAAGGAGCAAATAGTGTCAATTGATGCTATAGAAAAAGGCGACTTAATCCGAGTAAAACCGGGAGAAAAGATTCCCGTGGATGGAAGTATTCAAGAAGGGGATGCGGTTATTGATGAGTCCATGATTTCAGGAGAACCAATTCCGGTGGAAAAAAATAAAGGAGATAAAGTAAGTTCGGGAACTATTAACGGAAACAAATCGTTTGTAATAGTAGCTGAAAAAATCGGTTCAGAAACCCTCCTTGCCAAGATTATTGAAATGGTAAATGCTGCGAGCCGTTCGAAAGCCCCCATTCAAAAAATGGCAGATAAAATTTCCGGTTATTTTGTTCCGATTGTGGTGGGAATTTCAATCATTACTTTTTTTATTTGGGCGATTTATGGCCCCGAACCTTCTTATGTATACGCATTTGTAAACGCCATTGCCGTATTGATCATAGCTTGTCCCTGTGCGCTGGGGCTTGCTACTCCTATGTCCGTAATGGTAGGAGTAGGTAAAGGGGCGCAGTCAGGAGTTCTTATAAAAAATGCGGTGGCACTTGAAAAAATGAATGACATTGATGTGGTCATCATTGATAAAACAGGCACAGTTACGGAGGGGAAACCGTCTGTTGAAAAAGTGATTTCTGCAAACTCTGATTTTTCAGAAGAGCAAATACTAGAAAAAATAATTTCATTAAACAGTAGCAGTGAGCATCCATTAGCGCAAGCAACTTTACGCTATGGAAAAGAAAAGAAAATTTCTGTAAAGCCCGTTTCAAATTTTGAAGCCATTACAGGGAAAGGAGTGATTGGTATTATTGAAGGTGCATCACTTGCACTAGGTAACGAAAAATTAATGGAACAAGTGAAAGCGAAAGTTGCACCTGAGTTGGATAAGCAAGTCAAAGCTGAGCAAAAATTGGGTAAAACGGTTTCTTATTTATCACAAGGAAATACAGCTATTGGTTTTGTTGTGATTACGGATAAAATAAAATCATCGAGCAAAGAAGCCATTCGTAAATTACAAGATGAAGGTTTGAAGGTGATTATGTTTACAGGTGACAATGAAGATACAGCAAAAGCAGTAAGTGAAACATTGCATTTGGATGGATACAAAGCTCAGATGTTGCCTCAGGATAAATTGAATGAAATAAAAAAATTACAAGCCGAAGGAAAAAAAGTAGCTATGGCCGGTGATGGAATTAATGATGCTCCCGCTTTATCGCAAGCTGATATCGGAATCGCAATGGGCACAGGAACAGATGTGGCCATAGAAAGTGCATCTATCACTTTAGTAAAGGGCGATCTGAATGGGATTGCCAAAGCGCGTTTGTTAAGCCATAACGTGATGCGAAACATTAAAGAAAACCTATTCTTTGCTCTCGGTTACAATGCGTTGGGAATTCCTATCGCAGCGGGTGTTTTATATCCTTTTTTCGGGCTATTGCTTTCTCCAATGATTGCAGCACTCGCCATGAGTTTCAGTTCTGTATCGGTTATCGCAAATGCACTAAGATTAAGAAATTTTAAATTGTAATAAAAAATGAAAGAAGTATACATTGTATCAGCAGTAAGAACCCCGATAGGTTCATTTGGAGGATCACTTAAAATGATTTCTTCTACAAAATTAGGTGGAATCGCAATTAAAGGAGCTTTAGGTAAAATTAAGCTCGATCCAAAATTGGTTGAAGAAATTTATATGGGATCAGTTTTGGAAGCCGACTTAGGACAAGCGCCCGCCAAACAAGCAGCAAAATATGGAGGATTACCGGATAACGTAATTAGTACCACCATAAATAAAGTATGCGCCAGCGGTATGAAATCTATTTCTATTGCAGCGCAAAGTATTATGTTAGGTATTGCCGATGTAATTGTTGCCGGTGGAATGGAAAGCATGAGCAGAGTCCCCTTTTATTTGGAAAATAACAGATGGGGAGCAAAATTTGGCGATGGCGTTACAATTGACGGTCTTGCGAAAGATGGTTTAACCGATGCATATAGCAATGTGGCAATGGGAAATTGTGCGGAATTATGCGCTAAGGAATATAAGTTTAGCAGAGAGGAGCAAGATGCATTTGCTATTGAATCATATAAGCGTTCGGCAGCAGCGTGGGCATCCGGAAAATTTAAAGATGAAATTGTACCTGTTGAGATAGAAATGAAAAATGCAGTTTTGTTGATTGAAGAAGATGAAGAATATAAAAAAGTAAATTTTGAAAAAATTCCTAAACTAAAAACAGTTTTCCAAAAAGATGGAACAGTAACAGCGGCCAGTTCAAGTAAAATGAGTGATGGAGCGGCGGCTATAGTTTTAATGAGTAAAGAAAAAGCAGATAGTTTAGGGTTAAAACCTATGGCGAAAATAATTGGCTTTGCAGACGCAGAGCAAGCTTCAGAATGGTTTACCACTTCACCTTCAATTGCAATCCCAAAAGCAATTACAAATGCCGGATTAAAAAAAGAAGACATTAATTATTATGAAATAAATGAAGCCTTTGCGGTGGTTAGTCTCGTTAACGAGAAATTATTAGGGCTGGATGCAGCTAAAGTAAACGTAAACGGTGGTGCAGTTTCATTAGGGCATCCGTTAGGTTGTTCTGGAGCAAGAATAGTTGTTACGTTGATAAATGTTTTAAAACAAAATAATGCAAAGTATGGTGTGGCCGGTATTTGCAATGGAGGTGGGGGTGCTTCAGCAATGGTTATTTGTAATGAAATTGGATAAAGATTATCAATAAATATAAAATTAAAACCCATGGATGGAAACTGCATAGCTTATTCCGTCTTTATTAAACCAGGCAACGTTATAATTACGCCTTCTGTAAAAACTATTGGTCTCTTGTTGAATTGAATCAGAAATAAGATTGCTTTTTATTAAATTTGATTTTCCTTCTTTTGATGTATTACCTTGATTACAATCTGTTAGGAATAAAATAGAAAAGAGAAGCCCAAAAATTATTTTTATCATCTTAACCAATTGTCAGACACATTGTAGCTCACTCTATATTTAATTGCGCACAACCTCTCATCGCCGCCACATCTTTTTCTTTTAAATTCATACTTGCACAATGATAACAGCTGGCAATACATTGAAGACACGCATCTATGCAGCCTTTATAATAGTGATAGTTCACACTACTTATTTTTAAAATAGTATCATTTTATTTTTGAAAATTTTAGAAAGTGAAAAGAAGAGGAAGTCCCCCCTGTTTTTTTTATTAATATCACCACAGCAATTTTTATTTAACTATTGCATGATGTTTTGCATCTTCTTTTTGGAGTTCATTTGCAAGAGCAACATGTCCATTCGCTTTAACAGTACTTTCAGCAGCTTTTTCATGATTTCCTTCCTCATGATGCTTGGCAGCATCCAAATGATGTTCCGAAGCTGCCTTCAAATGGGTAGCTATTTTTTTATGATTTTCAATTCCCTTTTTGTTTTCGGCAGTAGGGATAATTGTTTCCTTTTTGATTGATGTTGCTATAGTTGTCATTTTATTTGATTTATCTTGCAAATGAATTTTCACAAGAACTCAAAGGTGTGTGTTTTAATTTATGAAAGTGTTACAGAATTCTGAAAAGAAGTTACATCATTCATGTTATTCACTTGGATGTGACTTTTAATTGGGATCCATCTTGGCTTCTCTTATTATATCATGAGAATCTGCCAGATTATTTTTACGAAAATCACTTTTTCCCCTCTTTTCCTTTTTTCGTTAATTCAGTTAAAGGTTGCGGCTTCATGCGAGTATTCATACTTCTATCTTCTTCAAATTCTTTAGGATCAAGAACTTCTTTGTGAGTATTTGTTTTATTTGAATTTTTAATTTCCAGCATAATTAAATTTACCGAGATGCTTATAATCGAAGCGAAAAAACACCATACAGAAACAAAATAATGTTCATAAAATATGACTGCAATTATGTAAGAAATAAGGATTGTTACTCCTAGAATCCACATTCTTTTAATATGCGAAAAGAATGCAGGAGCAATCGTTGCAACAATGTAAAGCACTTCGCTATAACTTGTGAGTACAGTTGGGTAATCTTGTTGATAGAAAATATGATGACTGATTATTTTTGCCTGAATATGATAGGATACTAAACAGTAGCTAAGATAGAATGATAAGAGTATTCCAACTCCTGCTAATACGATTTGTATTTTTCTTTGCTTCTCTTTCTTTTCAAGTAATAGTATTGCAATCGGAATCCACAGTGGCCAAACAATTTGTGCTAAGAACAGAAAAACATAAGTTATAACCCTCTGTAGGAAAGCATAATCAGGATTTGGCAGTGTTAGCCATAAAAGCCCTTCCGAAATTTGCTGCACAGCAAAAATTAATGGAATACTTGCAAAGGGAATTTGTGATGGGTGCTGCACTTTTTTTATTGCGGCAACGCCTATTACAGAAAGAAGGATTCCCGCTCCGAAACTTGCATTGGCTGAAAAACACATAGGTTTTATATTATTTAGAATATGCCTTTTTAGCATATTTTTTCACTGAAAGCAATTTATTTTATCCTTAGAAATAAAAAGCACCATGATTTTGCATGATGCTTTTTAAATGAATTTGAAGTGGATGATCAAATCACACTTAGCCATTCAATGCGTGTTTTTTTACATCTTCTTTTTGAGCTTCATGGGCAAGAGCCGTATGACCATGCGCTTTGATTGTACTTTGAGCCGCTTTTTCATGATTTTCTTTTTCATGATGATTAGCTGCTTCGACGTGAAGCTTCGCTGCTGATTCCAAATGAGTCGCAATTTTTTTGTGATTCTCAATGTTTTTTTTGTTTTCTTCAGGAGTTACTTTTTTCACTTCTGTTTTTGCTGGAGCCGTTGTAGTTGACATTTTTTTATGTTTTTAAATGGTTTATAAATCGAAACAAAGTTGACAAACTAATCAGTTTTATACCTTACATAATTCTTTAAAAGGTTTACACATTTACCATATTTCTCCATTTTATATTATAAGAAAACATGATTTAAGTTTAAAACAATTACTAAAACGGGTTTATTCCGAACAGTTTGTTAATCACTCTGCTTTTCTATTACTTAATATTCCTGTGTTTACCAATCCCGATATGATAACGCATGGCAAATATTTAGCTGACGATTTACCTTTTTAACGCTCCGGCAAAACACTAACCTTTAAGGCAATTCTTTTCGCAATATATAATTATATCTTTATCAAGTGTGTTAAGTATATTTTTTTTTCAATAGAATTATAAATCTCTGAACTTGTTGTAAAGTCTTTCTTTTTAAATGCTTTTCTAGCTTTAACAATCCTAATTTCAATAGACTTTAAACTACCTTCTTCTCTCTTTATTATGTCATGACCAGCCATGGTGTTTCTTTAAAAGTTTTAAAACGACTTTATAGAACATCTAAACTTATTCTAATATTTCTCTATACTATTATATAAATGTTTTCTTTAACAATAATTAGGCTTTCGTTTGAGTATAGCTTTAAAACCTGTGAATAATGTAATTTATTGCTGTTATTGTATAATATGTACGCTTTTAAGCAGCACACCTTTGTATCGTGAAAATTACTTCCTATGAAAAATAAACATAAATCAATTATGAAAAAATATTTAATTATTCCTTTTAGTCTTGCCATTATCATTTCTTCTTGCGTTTCTAAAAGGAAATTTCAGAAAGAACAAGCCAGAGTAAACATTCTACAAAATGATAGCGTTGGCACACATAAGGTTTTAAATGATTGTAATGCACAAGTGGCTAGTTTGAAAAACGATAAATCAGGTCTGCAAAAAGCGATGTCAAATCTTTCCTCAAGTTCTCAATCTACTATTGAAAACTCTAAAATGACTATTGCTGATCAGGCTGAACGATTGACTGATTTGCAAAACCTGATTCAATCACAAAAAAATATTCTTATTAAACTTAAAAAAACCATAGCAGATGCATTGATTAATTTTAAACCGGATGAATTAACTGTGGAACTGAATGATGGTAAACTTTATATATCACTTCAGGAAAAACTATTGTTTAAATCAGGAAGTGCAGTAGTTGATCCCAAAGGAAAGGAAGCACTTAAAACATTGGCAACAGTACTTAATACCACGCAGGATATAAGTATAACAATTGAAGGCCACACCGATAATGTTCCGGAAAGTGGGAAATATGAAGATAATTGGGCACTAAGTACAGCGCGTGCAACTTCTATAGTTCGCATTCTTATTATTGATTATAAAGTAGACCCGCGAACTGTTATTGCTTCGGGAAGGTCTGAGTTTTATCCGGTGGCTGATAATTCAACTGCAGACGGAAAATCAAAAAATAGGAGAACTGAAATTATTTTATCACCTAACCTTAAAGAACTTTTTAAATTACTTAATCAGTAAATAGCAAACAAGAATATAAGCATAACATTTAAAAATAATTGGAATACTCATGATTATTACTGAAATTAAAAAGAAAGTGCTAAAAGCCGATAAAATATCTCTCTTAAAAACTAAACAGAAAATAATTATTTTTGGAGTGCTGAATTGTACTATTTATATAATTCTTTTTATGTCTTTCAGATGTTTTAATCTGTTGCATTTTTCAGGATTAAGAATGTTGAATTATGTAAGCTTATTTCTTATTTCCTTATATCAAATTAATAGATGGGTAAAACAAATAGGTACTTACATTCCATCTTTGCAGGCTTTTAGCGCTATTTTTTTTACAGGTGCTTGGTCTTTTATGCTTTTTGCAGGTTTTATTTTCGTCTATTCATTATTTGACCCCTATTTAACCGAATTATATTTTAATACCTATGGAAAACTACATTCATGGTCTGCTCTTTTAATATTTTTTGAAGGAGTGGCAGGCAGTGTCATTATTGCGTTGGTTGCCATGATGTATTCTGATAGGTATGAAGATGGTGAAGCAAAAATTTAATAAGCTTTAACGGTTATCTAATATATATCAGCCGTATTACTGATATAAATCAATTTCAGGGATTTTATAAACTCTTAATATTGGTATTATAAAAAAGTGGGTTTTACATCAAAATTGAAAGATAGAAATAAATAGTGTATCGGTTTCTGGTCAGGTGCTGGCATTTATAGTTTAATCAATATGATTCTGAATCTTAATTAAGAAAGTCAAAGTAAAATTTCAGTTTATGACTGTATAATGACTGGCGTGGCTGTTTTTGGTTTGATTTTGAACATTTATTTTTTTAAAAAACTAAATTAAACATTAAAATAGGAAATGGAACGAAAAAAAATATTGCATAAGCTCTATATTGAATTGGTAAAGTTGCAGAAAGAGATTATAGCATCTGACCTTAAACTTTTGGTAATACTAGAAGGAAGAGATGCAGCAGGCAAAGACGGAACAATAAAAGTAATTACTGCACACCTTAGTCCACGTGAAACAAGAGTAGTTGCGTTAGGAAAGCCTTCCAACTTACAAACGAAAGAGTGGTATTTCCAACGTTATTCAAAATATTTACCCGCTTCCGGTGAATTTGTGTTGTTTAACCGAAGTTGGTATAACCGTTTGGGCGTAGAAAAAGTGATGGGCTTTTGCACAGAGGAAGAATACAATTCTTTTTTTAAGGAAGTTGAATTATTTGAAAAAATGTTAGTTGATGCAGGTTTTATTATTCTTAAATATTATCTCGACATCAGTAAAAAAGAACAAGCTTCTAGATTAAAAGATAGAGAGAAAGATCCATTAAAACAATGGAAAGTTAGTCCGATAGATAAAGTTGCTTTAAAAAATTGGAAAAACTATTCAGATGCGCGAAATAAAATGCTTTTAAAAACTAATTTTAAATGCGCTCCTTGGTTTGTGGTTGATGCGGAAAAAAAAGATGCTGCTCATATAGCGCTTATCACTCATTTATTAAAACGATTAAAATATAAAAATAAGAATGAAAAATCACTATCTCATAATCATGATTTGGTTTATCCCGTTATACCTAAAAACATAAAAGAAAAACTCTTTAATTAATTTAAATAAAATCAACATGATACTTAATAACACAATTTGGCTAAAAACTATCATGTTAATTATCGTCGGATTTTTTGTGACAACATGCATAAACGACTCATCTGTTATACCCGATACGGAATATTCAACGAAAATTATTGGGAGTTGGCGTGGCACTGTTGGCGATTTAAAAGAATCCATGAAACTCAACAATGACTCTACTTTTGTTTGTCAGATTTATCCTGAGGGTTTTATTGCCAATACACTTTCTCAAGGTACAAAGGGAGCAGTTAATGGGAAATGGAAAATAAAAGGCGCAATTATTACCTTAACTATTACGGGTGAGAAAAACGAAAATTTGGAAAATAAAATTGCAATAAGCATAATCATTTCGTTAAAAGAAAATGAACTTGTGTTAAAATCAGATAAAGGTGAAACTTCGCTTTTTGAGCGTGTGAAATCTTTGTAATGTAAATGAAAGAAAAAATTGATATAAAAAACAAAACGCTGCATTACGGAAAAATTATTTCTGTGAGAGGTAGTGTTGTTGATGTGTGGTTTGAAAATAATTTACCATCTATATTTACTTTACTTCATTCGGGAAAAGAAAAGGAAATTTCAATTGAAGTTCTTGCTCAAATTGATAATCATCGTGTACGTGGTATTGCGTTGACGCCTACACAGGGATTATCCAGAGGTATGATTGTAGAAACCAATGGAAAACAGCTTGCTGTCCCCGTTGGTAAAAATATTATTGGAAGAATGTTTGATGTTTTTGGGCATACGATTGATCACGGAGAACCATTAAAAAATATGCAATGGCGAAGTGTGCATCAGTCTCCTCCTCGCTTATCTGAACGTTCAACAAAATCAGAAATATTTGAAACCGGAATTAAAGCAATTGATGTATTAGTTCCTTTAGAACGAGGTGGAAAAGCGGGATTATTTGGAGGAGCTGGCGTTGGAAAAACTGTTTTGTTAACCGAAATGATTCATAACATGGTTGGGCATCATAACGGCATCAGTATGTTTTGTGGTATTGGTGAAAGATGTCGTGAAGGACAAGAACTTTATCATGATATGAAAAAAGCAGATGTACTCAAAAATATGGTGATGATGTTCGGACAAATGAATGAACCACCGGGCGCACGTTTTCGGGTAGGTCATGCCGCACTAACAATGGCCGAATATTTTCGTGATGATGAACACCGTGATGTTTTATTACTGATAGATAATATTTTTCGTTTTATTCAGGCAGGAATGGAAGTTTCCGGATTAATGGGACAAATGCCTTCTCGTTTAGGGTATCAGCCAACTATGGGTACAGAGTTATCTAAACTCGAAGAGCGAATCGCTAATACAGAAACAGGAGCAATTACTTCTATTCAGGCTGTGTATGTTCCTGCTGACGATTTAACTGATCCTGCTGCGGTACATACATTTTCGCATCTCTCTGCATCAATAGTACTTTCCAGAAAGAGAGCAAGTGAAGGGCTTTATCCGGCTATTGATTTATTGCAATCGAGTTCAAAAATGGCTACTCCAGGAATTATTGGCGAAAGACATTATAACCTTGCGCAGGAGATACGACAAACATTTGCTCAATATGAAGAGCTAAAAGATATTATAGCAATGCTTGGTATGGAACAATTATCTGTAAGCGATCGGAGAATCGTAAATCGTTCAAGACGTTTAGAAAGATTTCTTACTCAACCATTTTATACTACCGAAAAATATAGCGGTATTAAAGGGAAAGATGTTAGTCTCAAAGATGCGCTGGATGGTTGTGAACAAATTCTTGCCGATGAGTTTAAAGACTTACCTGAGAGTGCATTTTATATGATAGGCACAGTAGATGAAGCAAAGGAAAAGTCAACAAAAGATAAAGATACAGTTTCTAAAACAAGCGATAAACCCGAAGTAAGCACTAAATAGGATGGAAGCAGTAACAATGAATTTAAAAATACTTCTGCCGTTTAAAATATTTGCGGAAGCAAAAAGTGTTACACGTATAATCGCTGAAACAAATAATGGTTCTTACGGTTTCCTGCCGCAAAGACTTGATTGCGTTGCAGCCTTAGTTCCCGGAATTTTTACCTATGAAACTGAAAAGCATGGAATTCATTATTTGGCTGTTGATGAGGGAATACTTATAAAAGCAGGCACTGAGGTATTAGTATCTGTTCGTAATGCCATTGGAGGAGTTGATTTAGGTAAATTACATGAGTCGGTACAAAAAGAGTTTTTGAATTTGGACGAGGATGAAAAAAACTCTCGTTCTGTAATGGCAAAACTTGAAAGTGGATTTATTCACAGTTTAGAAAAATTTCACAGGGAGTAATATGAAATCTGGCGGAGCAAATAAAAGAAAACTTTTTAGTGAAGAGATCAACGAAAAGGAGATACGTAAACTAAAAGGATTGCACAATACTAAGCAGAGTATTTGGTCGGGGTTGGGGATGTTTGGAATGGTAGGGTGGTCGGTTGCAGTTCCTGCATTATTAGGAGCAGCATTAGGAATATGGATGGATAAAAAATATCCTCAATTATTTTCTTGGACCTTAACCTTTTTGGTTTTGGGATTAGTAGCGGGTTGTGCAATTGCTTGGAACTGGATTGTTAAGGAAGATAAAAAAATGCATCAAGACAACGAAGAATAAAGATGAACGAAATCGTATACATAGTATTTGCATTAATTGTTGGATTAATTTTAGGGACCCTTTTCTTTGGCGGTTTGTGGTTAACTATACAAAAATCGGTAACATCAAAAACTCCTGCAATATGGTTCTTGAGTAGTTTTCTTTTCCGAACAGGTATAACTTTAATTGGTTTTTACTACACCTCGCAAGGTAATTGGAAAAGACTTCTTACTTGTCTGCTTGGATTTATGGTAGCACGTTTTATCGTTACCCGTTTAACCAAACAAAAAGAACTGCATAAATTTCAATTGAAAAAGGAGGTTAGTCATGAAGCTTAGTCCGGATGAAACTATATTTTGGCAAAATGGGTTCGTAACCATTAATCTTACCATTGTTACTACCTGGATATTAATGTTCGCAATGGTGATTGGCTCTTGGATAATTACAAGAAAACTTAAAAAAAATATTCATGTATCGCGCTGGCAATGCATACTTGAAATGATTGTAATAGGAATAAAAAATCAAATTAAAGAAATAGGTCTTAACAAGCCTGAAAAATTTATCGGCTTTATCGGAACTTTATTTTTGTTTATCGCTTTGTCTAACCTATGTATAATTTTTCCGGGCTATGAAGCTCCAACAGGTTCGCTGTCTACAACTGCCGCGCTTGCGATCTGCGTATTTTTAGCTGTGCCTTTTTTTGGTATTTCAGAGGGTGGTGTTATTGGATATTTAAAATCATATTTACAACCAACATTTATTATGTTGCCCTTTAACATTATCAGCGAAATTTCGAGAACATTGGCTTTAGCAATACGGTTGTTTGGTAATATTATGAGTGGAGGAATGATTGTAAGTATATTATTGACCATTGCCCCATTGATATTCCCAGTTATGATGACCATACTGGGTTTAATAACAGGAATTGTTCAGGCATATATCTTTAGCATTTTGGCTATAGTTTACATAGCCGCTGCAACACAAGAATCTAAATCAGGAAAGAAAAAAGTAATAATAAAAACGCAATAAAAATAAATACTATGGAAAGTTCAACAATCATTGCAGTAGCATCTATCGTAACCGCAGGTATAACAACAGGTATAGGTGTTATGATGCCAGCAATAGGACAGGGAAAATCTATTTCATCTGCATTAAATTCAATGGCGCAACAACCCGATTCGGCTCCAACTATTACACGAACTTTGTTTGTTGGTTTAGCTATGTTAGAATCTTTATCGATATACTGTTTCGTTATATCTATGATTCTCATTTTTGCCAATCCATTTTGGAATCATGTAACAGCAAAATAATTTTTAGAAAATGAAAATCAACTGGTTTACAGTAATTGCACAAGTTATTAACTTCCTCATTTTGGTGTGGCTGCTAAGACGTTATTTATATAAACCAATTCTTAGTGCTGTTGATGAACGTGAAAAAAAAATTGCTTCACAACTAAAAGATGCAAAGTCTGACAAAGCCGATGCTAAAAAGGAGCAGGAGGAGTTTGAAAAAAAGAATGAAGATTTTGATAAACAAAAAAAGGAGTTGATGGATAAAGCTATTGCAGAAACAAAAGACGAGAGAGAAAAACTGCTTGAGGAAGCAAGAAGCGATGCAAATAAACTAAGTACCAAGTTGGAAGAAGCCTCTAAAGCTGCGCTGGAAAAATTGAACCATGAAATTGTGCAAAAAACGCAGGAAGAGGTTTTTTCGATTACAAGAAAAGCACTTTCTGATCTTGCATCTGCCAGTTTAGAAGAGCAATCTGTAAATATTTTTGTTAAGCGCTTGGAGAGATTGCAAAAAGATGAAACGAAAAAATTTATTGAGGCATTCGCATCCGATTCAGCACCGGTACTTATTCAAAGTGCGTTTGAGTTACCTCACAAACAACAAACGGAAATAAAAAGTTCGGTTAAAGAAATAGTGGGGGCAAAAGCTCATTTCGAATTTAAAGTAACCCCTGATTTAATCAGTGGCATAGAACTTAACGCAAATGGATATAAGTTAGCTTGGAGTATTTCAGAATATCTGAGTTCTCTTGAAAAAAGCATTTCTGAAACAATACAAGAAAAAACAAAAAAAGAACTGAAAAAGAAAACAGAGACAAAAAAGAAAGTATCTGAAAAGGAAACAGAATCAGAGAAATAAAATGCCATTAAGTAATTTAAATAAAATAATTGATAACACGTTCCGCCAAATAGGTGAAGGGACAGAGAATTACACGTTCTCATTTGAACCTCGAGAAGTTGGTGTTGTTGTCAGTGTATCGGCAGGTATTGTTAAAATCTCCGGACTTCCAAACGTAGGCTTTGAAGAACTGCTAAAATTTCCGGGTAATTTATTTGGCATAGCATTTAACATAGATGAAAATGAAATCGGGGCAATATTATTAGGAGATGATACTAAATTAAATGCCGGTGATGAAGTTCAGCGAACGGGTCGTGTAATGGACATTCCTGTTGGGAATAATTTAATAGGCAGAGTTATTAATCCGCTTGGCGAGCCATTGGATGATAGGGGCGCAATAGCGTTCACCAAACGTTTACCAATAGAGCGATCTGCTGCTGCTATAATGGACAGGTCTGCTGTTGATGTGCCACTACAGACAGGTTTAAAAGTTATTGATGCATTAATTCCTATTGGCAGAGGACAACGCGAATTAATTTTAGGTGACAGGCAAACCGGTAAAACTGCTATTGCAATAGATACGATACTTAATCAAAAGGATAAAGATGTGTTGTGTGTTTATTGCGCAATTGGGCAGCGAGCATCATCTGTTGCAAAAGTGATAGCTAAACTGAAGGAAAAGGGAGCAATGGAGTATACTGTGATGGTGGTTACAGAAGGAAATAATTCTCCCGGCTTACAATATATTGCGCCATACGCAGCAACAAGTATCGCAGAACACTTTATGGAACAAGGTCGTGACGTTTTAATTGTTTATGACGACTTAACAAATCATGCACGTGCTTATCGCGAACTTTCTTTATTACTAAGAAGGCCTCCGGGCAGAGAGGCGTTTCCCGGAGATATTTTTTATATACATTCAAGATTACTTGAAAGATCAACTCATTTAAGTAAAGAACTCGGCGGAGGATCTCTTACAGCTTTACCGATTATCGAAACAGAGGCTCAAAATATTTCGGCATATATCCCAACAAATCTTATTTCTATTACTGATGGTCAAATTTATTTATCTCCAAAATTATTCGAATTAGGTATTTTGCCTGCTGTTGATATTGGTAAATCCGTATCTCGTGTAGGAGGCAAAGCTCAATTGCCTGCATATCGTTCTATAACCGGAAACTTGAAACTTGCTTACTCTCAATTTGAGGAATTAGAAACCTTTGCACGTTTCGGCACACGGCTCGACGAAAGCACAAAAAAAATAATTGAACATGGAAAACGAATTCGTATTTGTTTTAAGCAGCAGGAACTTCACCCAATGTCAGCTGTTGAACAAATTATGGTTTTATTTGTCTTGACAAACGGGTTATTAGATTCCGTGCCGCTTGACAAAATAAAAGATGCAGAAGCGTCTTTGCTTAAGGCCTGTTCCGAACTTCCTCCTGATGTTTCAAAAGAAATATTTTCTGATAAAGGTTTAAGTAAATCGAGCGAAAAAATTATTTTGCAAATTGCGAATAAGGTGCTAAGTACATTTAACCTCGTTCCGAAACAAAATGCCGAGTAATGGATACACTTGAAAGCTTGCATAGAAAAATTTACGGCGCTACTGAGCTTAAATCTGTAGTGAGAACTATGAAAGCTATGGCAGCTTCAAATATTGGCCAATATGAAACGGCAGTAAATTCGTTAGGAGATTATTACCATACTGTAGCTTTGGGTTTAATAGCATATTTCAGGGAGAAAAAAATAAATGAATTAATTAAAAATAAAACTTCTGACGCAAAAAAAGAAAAATTAATCTGTGCTATTGTATTTGGGTCGGATCAAGGGCTTGTGGGTAGGTTTAACGATTCTCTTACAGATTTTGTATCTAATTCACTCAATGCCTTGCCCGGTAAAAAGGAAATATGGGTAGTTGGAGAGCGTATTCAATTATTACTGTCAGATATTAATTTCCCAAGTACAAAAACTTTTTCTGTTCCGGTTTCCGTTAAAGCAATTACTTCACTTGTTGGGCAAATTCTCATCCTAAGCGAGCAGGCGTATGAAAAAGGAAATAGTAGAGAATTTTATATTTTTCATAATAAACAAAATCAGGAAGCCGGATATTCTCCGGTATGTGAAAGGTTATTGCCTTTAGATGAAAAATGGAGACAAAATTTAATGCAAATTCAATGGCCTACAAAAAAAATACCGCAATTTGCCGGAAAAGTTAAACCAATCTTACAGGCGCTTATTCATGAATATCTTTTTGTTTCCTTATTTAAAGCTTGCGCCGAATCATTAGCCGCTGAAAATGCAAGCCGTTTATCGGCCATGCAACGCGCTGAAAAAAACATAGAAGAATTACTGGAAGAACTTAATAGTAAATTCCACCGTTCAAGGCAAAGTTCAATAGATGAAGAATTATTTGATGTGGTGTCCGGTTTCGAAGCTTTGAAAGATAATGTTTTATATAAAAAGCAAAATTAAACTGGCATGAATTGTAAAACATTTGTTTAAAAAAGCAAACATAGGTGTGGATAAAAGCCAAAAAAAGTTAAATAAATCATTTAATTATGTTTTCGAATAGGCAATTGCTACATTAGAGCATGAAAGCATTTTAAGTCCAATTACAGTAGCATACAAAGAAAATAATCAAGCTATAATCGTTTAACTAAAAATAAAAAACCATGAAACCATTTAACATTAAAAAAATTCTTGTTCCAATTGATTTTTCTAAAACAGGCAATAATGCTTTAAAGCAAGCAATTAATTTAGGCAATGCAAGTAAGGCTAAAATAAAGCTTGTTAATATAGTAGTTCCAATAGATACAACTCCTTCCGATTCCTTGTTGCCTTGGGGCGATACGTTTTATAACAAGGCAATTAAAAATGCCACAGAGGAGTTAAGAAAAATTGCAAAGAAAATAAACGAATCAAATAAGATTGAAATAGAGTACGAAGTTAAGTTGGGAAGTGTAAATGGAGAAGTTTGTAATATGGCTAAGAAAGAAAAATTCGATTTGATTGTTATGGGTACACATGGAACATCCGGCGTAAAAGAATTCTTTGCAGGAAGTAATGCTTACAAAATAGTAAACAATGCAGTTTGTCCGGTATTAACCGTTCAGAAAATTCCGGTGAGAAAAGAATTGAAGAGCATTGTTCTCCCCATACGATTAGAAATGAACTCAAGGCAAAAGGTAGATTATGCGGTAAAGTTTGCGCAATTATTCAATGCTACTGTGTTTATTACTGGTTATACCGATGATAAAAGCAAATCTAAACAGTTTAAAGTAAAACAGTACGTTGCTCAAGTGGAGAAATATTTGACAAAGTTGGGTGTCAAATTTAAATCAAAAGCAATCTTTGCGGATAATTTTACAAAAGAAATTCTAAACCATGCCTATAAGAATCACGCCGATTTAATTATGATTATGAAACATCATGATTTTAGCTTGGAACAACTTGTAAAAGGGCCTTATGCTGAACAATTTGTCAATCACTCAATAATCCCCGTTTTAAGCATCCCGGTTTTTTCTAATCCGGATATGATAAAAAATCAAACATTTTTAACTGCTGGGGATTTCCCATACTAAATTTGTTGTTGGGCGCTTAGATAGGGTTTGCTAGAATTTTACTAACCGATAGTTTATCATTAATATTCATAAACTAAATTGTGTTGCCTTGACTATAAGTGCATCTAAATTTGACCTCAAGATTCCTAAAAATACGCTAAATTTTAAGTGCAATTCTTCACTTGATTTTGCGATGAAAACCTAAGCAAATTCGTTGAAATCTATCTCCAAGCCATTTTCTTGGTTATTGTTTGAGAACCTGCAAACTCCCGAACCCCTTTGTAATCAAGTGTTTCAAGGGCAAGTGTAGAGAGGTCGGAGTTCTCCACCTCAGGGTCATTTTAAATATGTAAAAAGCCCCAAAAAAAGGGGCTTTTTCATTGGTAGCGTGGGAGAGATTTGAACTCTCCACCTCAGGGTTATGAATCCTGTGCTCTAACCAAATGAGCTACCACGCCATAAGGGCGGCAAATATACTATTTTTTTAGTGGTTTTTAAACGTCAGAAAAATTCTAACTTCAAGCCATAAAACATGCTCGATTTTCTTAAAAATACCGACCAAAATTTGTTCCTGTACCTTAATGGTATGCACAATGGTTTCTGTGATATTGTCATGCCCTATCTTACCTCATTTTGGTTCTGGGTTCCTCTTTTTATCTGGTGGCTTTACGAAATATATAAGCGATATAAGAAAAAAATACTCATCATCGTTATTTTTACTGTGGCTTTAATTTTTGCTTCCGATCAGGGCTCCGGACTCATTAAGAAATCGGTTAAACGCTACCGACCAACTTACAATACAGAAATAACCGAAAAAATTCATACAGTTGATAATTATCGCGGAGGCAGGTATGGTTTTGTGTCCTCACATGCGGCAAACGCATTTGCCATTGCAGTTTTTGTTTTCCTGTTAATGCGACCAACAAAAAAATATTTTGCAATAAGTTTATTTTTATATGCCTTCATTACCTGCTACACCCGTATTTATTTGGGTGTACATTATCCACTCGATATTATTGGAGGAGCTTTAGTGGGCACTGTACTGGCATTTATTTTTAGTAAAATTTATTTTAAATTTTTTTAAATGAGAAATCTAATAGTGATAATTTGTTTAAACTGTTTCTCTGTCTTTGCACAGCTTCCTGAGACAGAAATATTTTTGACCGATATAGAAATAAAAAATAACCTAATTAAGATAGAAAAAGCCCAGAATATTAATATTCATAAGGGGTATAATAACCAACCTTTTTTTATGCCTGATGGAAAAAGTATTTTGTTTTCATCAGAAACAAATACAAAGGGAAAAATTCATATCTGTAAGTATGAAATTAAATCAAAAAAAACAAAAAAACTTACGGCAACTCAAACTAGCGAATATTCTCCGGCACTTGCACCTGATGGAGTTTCTATCTCGGCAGTAGTGGTTGAAGAAGATTCTGCTCAACGCGTTTGGCTGTATGATTTAAATACCGGGGCTAAAAAATCCTGTTTGCATGAAGGCACAGATTCCATTGGTTATTACGCATGGTTGGGAAAAGATACCATAGTGTATTACAAACTCACCAATCCGCATTCATTACGCGTGTTAAATAGTAAAACGGGAGAAGATAATTGGCTTTGTGATAATCCCACGCGTTCTTTCAAAAAAATCAGTGAAACTGTTTTCTTTTATGTTATACGCGAAGAAAAACAAAATCTTATTTACTTTTTTGATATAAGAACCAAAAAAACAACACTCTTCGCTACTGATAAACCTGAAAATCAGGATTACGTTTGGCAAACAGATTTAGGTTTGGTAAAATCAGAGCAAAATAAAATTTATCACTACAGTACAGAAACAAAAGTGTGGGCAAAAGTAGCTGATTTTTCTTCTTTCGGAATTAAAAAAATTACTCGCTTTGCTTTTTCTCCCGATAAAAAACGGATGGCAGTCGTATCAAACTTAGATGAAAAATGAACGCTGAATATATTTTCTCAATCGATAAAGAAAAACTGGATATCAATGTCATTCATGATTTTTTGATGAATAGCTATTGGTCAAAAAATATTCCTATAGAAATCGTAAAACGTTCTATAGAAAACTCTTTGTGCTTTGGTGTGTACCATCAAAATAAACAAATAGGTTTTGCACGTGTAATTTCTGATTATACAACCTTTGGATATTTAGCCGATGTTTTTATTCTGGAAAAACATAGGGGCAAAGGGCTGTCAAAAATACTAATGGAACATATTATGAACCATCCTCAGTTACAGGGGTTACGTAGGTTTTGTCTGGGAACACGCGATGCACATAAATTATATGAACAGTTTGGGTTTAGTGTTATAAAAAGCCCCGAACGGTTTATGGAAATTTTGCATACTAACTTTTATTCGGCAAATAACTGATGCTACTGGTTTGTTTTTATATTGCTTTGTTTATCGGACTAATTTATGTTCTGCCTTTTTTTAAAGAAAAATCCATTCACCGTGGTGCAATTTCAGGCGTTTTAATTTTAAAAATCAGCGCCGGGTTTTTTCTTACCTGGATTTACACTAAATATTATCCTGAACGACAGGCTGCAGATATTTATAAGTATTTCGATGATTCTAAAATTATTTTTTCGGCTTTCGAAAATCATAAATATATTGATTATTTAAAAATGCTTACCGGTATTGTTAACGACAATGCCTACTTCGATGAAACCTATTACAATAAAATGAATCACTGGTATAGGGTATACGATTTTAATTATAACGATAATCATACCATTATTCGTTTCAACGCTTTGGTTATGTTTTTTTCTCGCGGAAATTTTAATGTGCACACCGTGTTTATGTGTTTTTTGGCCCTTTTGGGTACAACGGCTCTCTATAAAGCTTTCGTTGCCTATGTGAAAGGAAAGGAGAAACTATTATTTGCAGCGGTTTTTTTAATTCCTTCTGTTATTTTCTGGGGTTCGGGTGTACTTAAAGAGGGTATCCTGTTATTTGCTATGGGCTTTTTATTTTATTCTTTTATGCATGTATTCATCAGCAAAAAAAATATCATTTTTAATTTAATCCTCCTTCTTCTATCTGTATTCTTAATTATTATTAATAAAAATTATTTGCTGTTTGCTGTGTTGCCGGCTTTGTTTTGTTTTTACACGGTGCAAAAATTCAATATTAAAAGAGCTTTTGTTTTTTTTCTGATTTTATACGGAGTGGGAATTGTAAGTAGTGTGCTCTTTGCTACCGATGTATGGCACACACTTGCACTTAAACAGCGTGATTTTATTGCTGTTGCTAAAGGGGGCGCATATCTGCAAAATCAACAACATATTATTCGTGTTGCGCCCGACAAGAAAATATTTCTGGATACCTTATCTGCTAAAATTTTTAAAATTAAACAAGGAAGTTCTTACCTGTGTTGGACTTACGACAACCCTGCCGATACTGTTTTTGTCACTAACAGTACAGATACTTCTACTTTTAAACTTATGTGGGATTTACCGGTTGCCGGAAGTACTATCCGTATTGCAAAACTCGAACCCACTATTTTTTCTTTACTTAAAACAGCGCCTTTTGCTTTGTATAACAGTTTGTGCAAGCCGGGTTTGTTTTCTTCTAAATCTATTTTGGAAAAGTTAGCGGCTGTAGAAAATATTTTTACACTTTTGTTTTTATTCTTTTGTATTGGGTTTCGTAAAAAAGAATTCGATAAAAATCTGTTAGCGCTCTGTATATTTATTTGTTTGGCAATTTTACTTTTAATTGGGTACACCACACCCATTGCGGGTGCTATCATGCGTTATAAAGTCCCTGTTATGCCTTTTTTATGGATGTGCGGCATAATTGTACTGGATGAAAACCGGATAAAGTTTCTAAAAAAAATTAAATAAACAGTAATTGGACGTTACCCCTAAAGTATGTGAAAGAACATATTTTCTCAATTTTATAATGCACATCGCATTACTTCAGGGGTCGGGCTTTTCGCTGCAAATCCTCGCCGTTGTGTCATTCTCAACATAGTAAAGAATGTACTCCGTCTCCGGGTTTTCCGCTGCAAATGCTTTTTCAGCATTCAGTGAATTCCTTTAAAAACTAACAAAAATGAGCTAATCCCTAACGCGTTATACATTATAAGAATATAACTCATTATTTTATATATTTGCCTGCCCATGAATTTTAAAGACCTATTCCGAAAAAAATCTGCTCACTCGGTGCTCGTTCATGGCGACCCCTCTGCCGAACATCACTCGCTTAATAAAGTGTTGCACGTGCGCGACCTTACTTTTTTTGGTATTGCAGCAATTATTGGCGGCGGAACTTTCAGTGCCATTGGTAACGCATGCTTTTCCGGCGGGCCCGCTGTTATTTTTCTGTATATCATTTGTGCAATTGCTTGTGGTTTTACGGCTATGTGTTACGCCGAGTTTGCATCACGCGTCCCTGTTTCAGGCAGTGCCTATACATACGCTTATGTTTCTTTCGGCGAATTATTTGCTTGGATTATTGGCTGGGCGCTACTGATGGAATATTCTATCGGAAATATTTATATCGCTTTTTCCTGGAGTGGATACTTTACCAATTTACTCGGCGATAAATTTCATATTCCCGAATGGCTGACAATTAATTACAGCGAGGCACACAGCGCTTTCTTAGATAATAAAGAAGGATCGGAAGGATTTTTAGCATGGAGTAATGCACCTCTTCTTGGCGGGCTTCGCATCATTTTTGATTTACCGGCAGTTTGTATAAATATTTTTATAACCATTTTAGTTTATATCGGCACTAAAGAATCGCGTAACATTAGCAATATAATGGTTGTAATTAAACTTGCAATTATTGCGCTGATAATTATTGTTGGTGTTTTTTATATTGATATTGAGAATTGGGTTCCGTTTATGCCTAACGGTTTCAGTGGGGTAATGGGAGCAGTATCAGGTGTATTTTTTGCCTACATTGGTTTTGACGCGGTATCTACTCTTGCAGAAGAATGTAAAAATCCACAGCGTGATTTACCTCGAGGAATGATTTACTCACTCATTATTTGTACTGTAGTATTTATTATTTTGTGTTTAGTGTTAACCGGTATGGCATCGTACACTTTGCTTGGTGTTAGCGACCCGCTTGCCGAAATATTTAAAATTAAAGAAATAAAATGGATGTTATTTGTCGTCTCTATTGCCGCAGTAATTGCAATGGCAAGCGTGCTTCTTGTTTTTCAAATGGGACAACCACGTATATGGATGGCCATGAGTCGTGATGGTTTATTGCCGAAACGTTTTTCTAAAATCCATCCTAAATATAAAACGCCGGGCTTTGCAACAATTGTTACAGGGTTAGTTGTTGGTATTCCATTATTTTTTACCAATGAAAAATTTGTTCTCGATTTCACCAGCATCGGAACATTGTTTGCATTTGTGTTAGTTTGTGGCGGTGTGCTTATGTTGCCACATGAACACGGTAAACAAGAAGGTGATACAAAAGGTAGATTTCGTTTGCCTTATTTCAACGCAAAATGGATTATGCCTTTATTGGTTATTGTTTCTTTTTCAATCCTGCAATATTTTAACGCTGATTATATCTCGGGTTTATTTCATATAACAAGTGATAATGCACAAAGAAATGTTCCTATGCTGATTTATTTTATTTTGTGCATCGTGTTGGCAACCCTTTCTTTTATAAAAAATCTTTCTCTTATTCCGGTTTTAGGATTATTATCTTGTTGTTATTTACTTACCGGTATGGAAGCCAATAACTGGAAATGGTTTTCAACCTGGTTAGGTATTGGGTTGGTAGTTTATTTGTGTTATGGATTCAGGAAAAGTAAATTAGCAAAACAACATTAGCCACTAAGGCTACAAGGCACTAAGAACCACAAAAAAATTAGTGAACCTTTGTGTTTAGTGCCTTTTTTACAAAATGATTAAAATATAACAGTATTACCATGATAACTCAAAAAAATAAAGAACAAAAATATTTAGTGAACCTTTGTGTCTTCGTGTCTTTGTGGCAAAAAAATAGAAGTATATGATAGCATTAATAACAGGAGCCACATCGGGCATAGGTAAAGCAAGTGCAGAAATATTTGCCAAGCACGGATATGATTTAATCATCACAGGACGCCGGGCAGACAGATTAAAAAGTATTTCCGAAGAATTAAAAAAGCAATTCAAAGTAAAAATTCATACACTTTGTTTTGATGTTAGAAAAGCAGAAGAAGTAAAATCAACTATTGCTTCTATACCTGCCGAATTTAGAAATATTGATGTCCTGTTAAATAATGCAGGGTTGGCATCGGGTTCATCTACCATACAAGAGGGAAATATTGATGATTGGGAAAAGATGATTGATACTAATGTTAAAGGTTTGCTATTTATTACACGTGAAGTTTCTCCGCTGATGATAGCACGTAAAAAAGGACATATCATTAACGTAGGTTCTTTAGCCGGAAAAGAAGTGTATGCCAACGGAAATGTATATTGCGCAAGCAAACATGCTGTAGATGCACTTAATAAAGCCATGCGAATTGATTTGTTGCCTTATGGTATAAAGGTTTCGGCTGTTAGTCCCGGTATGGTGGAAACAGAATTTAGTGTAGTACGTTTTCATGGAGATGAAACGCGTGCTAAAAAAGTATATGAAGGCATGCAGCCCTTAACAGCGGAAGATATTGCCGAAACAATTTACTGGATGGCAAGTCGTCCGGCGCATGTAAATATTAACGATGTAATTATAACGTCTATTGATCAGGCAAATACAACAACTGTTTTACGTAAATAGAAGATAAAAATTTATTTTAAATTCAATCTCCGTATCCTTCCATGTTTTATTTCAATATTTGTGTACTGCTTTCCATCCGTTTCTTTTAAATATGATTTGCCGTCTTTTACAACATAATATCTTGTGCGGTGTTCTTTTGCATCCTCTGCGGCTCTTGCCCAATAGGAATAGACTGCAATTGCGTTTACTTTAAACGGATAAAGTTTTTCATCATATTCCAATGGAGCCGAACCATGTGAAAATTGAACTGAAGCATTTTTATTTTGTTGCGCATTCATATAGTAACCCGCAAAAGTACTTTCTATATCATCCATCATATAATTCGGACTTGGTTTGGGCTCCAGTTTTTCGTGATGCCTTGTATCTCGTGTAATATTTCCTTGCTCATTATAATAAACCCACAAACCTGTTTTTAGATCTTTATTAAAATAAGTTCGCGCATATAATTTTCCGTCCGGATAGAAATAATCCCATTCTCCGTTTCTTATTCCGGTGTGCGGTAAATAATTCCCTATACAGGCAACCTTATCAGAATCATCGTAAATACGTACATGAAATGTTTTCCCCTCATAAACCGTATCTTGTTGGGAATGAAGGCCGGTATAAGAAAAAATTAAAAGAAGTAGGACATATGTGGTTTTCATGACATTCTTTAAAGAATCATTGCAAATACTGTTCCTTTCCACTTATCTTTGTGTTAAAATAACTTAAATGAAGAGAGTTCTTGTTTTATTATCCCTCACCACAGTTCTAAACGCCCAAACAGAAAAGCATTTAAAGAATTTAAAACAACTTACTTACGGTGGTGATAACGCAGAGGCATATTTTAATTCGAACGGAAAACAAATTTCTTTTCAGAGTAATTATGCGAAATGGGGTTTGCAATGCGACCAGATTTTTATGATGGATTTGCAACAGCAGGCAAAAGATACTTCGATAAAACCGGTAATGATTAGCACAGGCAAGGGGAGAACCACTTGTTCTTATTTTATGCCCGACGGTAAACATATTTTATACGCTTCTACGCATGCAAGTAATGATAGTTGTCCGCCTGTGCCGCACATAAAAGGAAAATACATCTGGCCTATTTATAATACATTTGATATTTATGTTGCTGATTTAAAAGGAAAAATTGTTAAACAATTAACCAATCATGTGGGTTATGATGCAGAAGCAACTGTTTCGCCTAAAGGAAACAAAATAGTTTTTACATCTACACGGAGCGGTGATATAGAACTTTGGACTATGGATATTGACGGAAAGAATCAGCAACAAATTACTAATGAATTAGGGTATGATGGCGGCGCATTTTTCTCGCCGGATGGAAAGAAATTAATTTTTCGCGCTTCAAGACCAAAAACAGAAGAAGAAATAAAAGAATACAAAGATTTATTGGCGCAAGGGTTAGTAGCTCCCACCAATATGGAACTTTATGTTTGTGATGCCGACGGGAAAAATTTGAAACAAGTTACAAAATTAGGTAAAGCTAACTGGGCGCCTTTCTTTCACCCTTCGGGAAAAAAAATTATTTTCTCCAGCAATCATCATTCTCAGAAGGGTTACGATTTTCAGTTGTACATGATTAATTTAGATGGTACAGGATTAGAGCAAATAACTTCAGAGAGTTTGTTTAATGCATTCCCTATGTTTTCTCCCAATGGAAAAAAATTAATTTGGTCTTCTAATCGCCTCAATGGTGGCACCCACGATACCAATTTATTTTTAGCTGATTGGGAAGAATAACTAACTCATTAATCGTCATTGAGCGTTAAGCAATCCACCATTTATTGTGAGGTTGTTTCAGTTGTCGTAATCGACTCCTTAGAAATAACGTTAATAAAAAATCGAAGCTCCGCTAAAAATATTAAAGTACAAGTCAGGTTTTTTTATTTTTTGATCTGGATTGTATAGATATTGATTACCCGCTGTATCAAGCATAGGAATATGAGAATTAATGGGCTTGTACCATTTACGTGGAACAAAAACCATATCATGAATTAATTTGTTCTGTACAAAATTTCTTACTTGCTCTGCATCTACGCCAATATTTGCCTGAATGTTTTGTCCCTGATCTAAATACATTTTAAATTGCGCACTTAATAAACCGTTTGAGTAATTTGTATAAACACCGCCGGTAGTATCCATATATCCGGCCGGAAAATGAGAGTTGTCAATAATCTTGTTTCCCATTTGTCCGGTCCACATAGTGCAGTTAATCGCAAACTGATAAATATTTTTGTATTGATATTGTACTAAAAATGCACCTGTCCTAAATCTGTCAAAATACGGGCGGGCAAGAATATCATTTTCAGAAATGATACTGAAATTGGTAAACTGCAAGGCAATTGTCCCTGTTTGTTGTTTAGTTTTTATTTTGCGTGGCCAATAAGTGTTATAAGAATAACCTACGCTATTGGTGTAACCCGTTTGATTAGAAATGCTGCTTAAAAAAGGGTTATAGCATTCTTGTTTCGGGCCATAGCCCAATACTACTCCTGCCGATGTTACAATTTCTCCGTATTGCCTTTTAGGGCCAAGGTTTTTTAAATTGTGGTAAATGCGCACCTCAGCGTTTAGTTGGGCGAAGTTGTACAAATAATAAGTTTGCAGTGTAATACCAATACGCTGAAACCTGTTGCCCAGCGCCAATACTGCGCCCAGATTAAACCCCCAGTTGTTATATTGCAGTAACTGCGCAAAGCCTGTGGCAGATAAGCTAAAGCAAAGTACGGAAGTAAGGATGTATTTTTTAAAAGTTACCAATAAACAAAGATAAGACTTTGTTTTTGCAGTTTAGGCAGCTAATTTTTTATTAATTTATTTAATTGGTTAACTATGTATTTCTCCGAAGGAAGTAAGGCTCTTTGAATTCGGCTGGCATAATAAATACTATCCATTACTTCTGTATTTTTTTCGTGCAGACTTTCGTAAGCCCTGTCTACCAATATCTTTTGCTCTTCAATAACCTGTTTTTGTTTTTGTTTAACGCGGAAACGGTTAAATAAAAATAAAGAGAACACCACTACAAGTAGCAGCACTCCGGCAACAGAAAAAATAATTACCTGCTGTCTTTTTTTTTCTTCATTTGAAATAGCTTTTAATTTTTCTTGTTCGGCATCGGCTTTTACTTTTAACTCCGCTTCTTTTTTTTCTACTTCAAATTGGGTTTTCATATCGCCCAATTGCTTACTGTTTTCTGCATTGAAGATGCTATCAGTTAATTGTTTAAATTTTACATGGTTTTCGTATGCTTCCTTGTACTTGCCGGTTTGGCTATAAGCCGTGGATAAATTTTCATAAGCTAAACGCTCATCATCAATATCCTCTATTTCTTTGCTTATTTTAAGACAAGAATCGCTGTATAAAATAGCCAGTTTATAATTAGCCAATTTATTATATACACCTCCTAAATTAATATAACAAATTGCTATACCTGATTTATCATCCATTCTTTCCGTTAATCGTAAAGATTTAAAATAGTATTCCAAAGCTTTTTCATAGTTTGTATATTGAGAAGGATAGTGATAAATAGTTCCAATATTAATGTAGCACATTCCCATTCCCTTCTCATCTCCAATTTCAGTACGTATTTTTAAAGATTTTAAAAAAGATTCAAGTGCTTTCGGGTAATTAAATAAATCCTGATAAACAATCCCAATATTACAGTAACAAAAACCTAGAAGTTCTTTGTTGTTGATTTCTTCACCTATTTTTAAAGACATTAAATAATATTCTAAAGATTTTTGATAGTTTGATTGCTCTTGGTATATAATTCCAATATTATTGTAGCAAGTTGATAGTAATCTTTTATCTCCGCTTTTCTCAATTACTTTAAGCCCCTTTAAGTAATAGGCTAATGCTTTAGGATAGTTATACAGTTCTTTGTAAACAACCCCAATATTAACAAGGCAAGCTCCTGTTCCTTTTTTATCGTTAATTTTTTCTCTTATTTTTAATTCTTCAAAATAAAATTCAAGTGCTTTTGGGTAATTACTTTTACTTATTAACGAGGTGCCTATTATATTCAGGGCTTTAGCAACCCATTTCGTGCCTTTATTGTTGGGAAGCGAATTGGCAAATTTTATTTCCTTTTCTGCAAAAAAAATAGCGGTGTCGGGATTGGTGTTGCGAAAATTATAGGCAAGAGTATTTATAGCTTTAAGGCGTAGCGTGTCGGGGTGCCGTTTAGTATTGTAAATATTCCATAGAGAATCGAGTTTTTTTGTTTGGGCAAGAGATTGCTTCACTACGCATGCAATGACGACGATAAGAAAAAATATGTATAAAAGCTTCTTCATTTGCTAATTCTTTAGCAATCTGCTTAAATTAGTAGCAATATATTTTTCAGGTGAAAGTAAAGCTCTTTGTATTCTGCTGGCATAATTGATTGAATCTATCACCTCTTTGTTTTTCTCGTGTAATAAGTCAAATGCTTCATCTACTTTTTGTTTTTCTATAACAGTTTTTTGTCTGCGGGTAATGCGGAAGCGAGTTAATAAAAACATAGAAAATACAATTTACATAACAAACATAATAAAAAAACCTCGTTTTTTAACGAGATTTTTATTGTTTATGAATAACACGAAGAAGCGAAATAATTCTGTAAATAATAAAATACTAAACCCGGTAGGAGGTTTATGCCCAGTCTACTTTGTTTATTTGGTAAAGGAAGTTTAATCTTTTTGCTTCGCCGTAATATTCCATTTCTATTTCTCCCGTTTTTATTGCACCAATTTTACCGATTGCTTTTTGAGAACGTATATTATTGGCGCCAATATGAAAAATTACGGCATCTGTAAAAGTAAAAGCATAGTTAAGCATTAAATGCTTTAAAGCTTTGTTATAACTTTTACCCCAATGACTTCTTGCTATAAAGGTGTAACCTATTGAAACTGTTTTTTCTATTTTATTAAAACCGTAATATCTTGAGCTGCCAATAACTTCATTGGTTTTGTTATCAAAAACTAAAAATGCGCCGCCGCTTTCTATAGCGCCTTTAAAAAATATTTCAAAAACTTCTCTTTTATAACGGTCTTTGTTTGGATGTTGCTCCCAAATTAAAGGGTCTGCCGCAATTTTATAGAGTGTTTCAAAATCTGTTTGCTTTAAAGGTTGTATTTTAATAAGTTCGTTAGTAAGCAAGGGTTGTAATTCAAAATTCATTTTGGTTTTTGTTTGAGATTATTTGTGAAGTGCACATCCGCGTGAACGGGTATTATTTTTTCATTCATATATCATTTAACATAACTCACTTTTACGTTAAAGTCGCCACCACCACCTTTAACTCGTGTCCATTTACCAAATGCAGTCGTTTTACAAAATGATGGCACTTTTATGGAACCTGCAAAGCAAAATTTTTGGGATTCCATTTTTTCCTCCAGGCACTCCAGACTAATAAAAAAATCTCCGGTTGTATTGATAAAATAATCTTTTAAATCAACCTGCACCTCGCCCTGTTTTACATTGGTTTTAAATAGGATTGGTTTTTTTAAAAAAGTTTCTCCCGGGTATCCTTTTGCATCCACTTCATACAACATAATTCTGAACTGCAATGAATCGATATAGTCGTTTTTTATTATGTAAAAGTTAAAACTTTCAATATAAACTTGGGAACCTTCCTTATTATTGGCTTGTATAGCGGCTTGTTCCCCTCTCCAGTTATTATTTTCACCTATAAAAGCGGTACAGATATTTTTACTATAATTACCGGTGCCAAGTATCTTATAATCTGATTTTTTGAGACTCACTTTTACTTCTGTTAAATCATATACCATTGATTTAAGATAAAATATTTTAGCGACGTTCTTTTTTAAATCACTACCCGTAACAGATAAATTGTTATAACCTATTGATGAAATCCGTATGGTATCAGTATCGGCAATATGTTGAATTGATAATTTGAAATTTCCGTTTTCATCGCTCAGGGTACCTTGAAGTGTTCCTACTACACCAATGGATGCAAAAGGTATAGATTGTTGAGTGCTATTATCTTTTATGATGCCGCTAATAGTGATTTGTGAAAAACCAAGATGATATAGTAGCAGAAAATAACAAAGGAAACTTAGGGTTTTCATTTTGGACAAATAAAATAAATAATGTTAGCAGTTGCCTTTTGTCCTTTCACCCTTGAGATATTCTATCATTTCGTCTTTTGTCTTAGCAGACACATCATAATTGTCGTACCAAAAATCAACGATTTTATTGTCTTGAAATTTTATGATGGCGAGGTGCTGCCATCTTCGAAGTCCGCCGGAATAATAAGAGATTAGCGCAATGTTTTTACCTGCGCCAAAATAAACCAATTGCTTTGTAGGAACGCCTTTGCCAAGATCAAACCAGCCCACCTGATATTTTTCGTCGGGATTTGCCAGATCAAATTTTTTGTCATCCGCAACACCGGCTAAAAAAGTTTTAATAAAATCGGGTATCTCGGCTACGGTAGTTTTTTGTGTGAGGTTTTCTGCCACAAGGGCAGCAACTAATATTTTTTTATTTCTGTTTGCCAGGATGATATTAGTATCTATTTTATATTGACCATTGCTGATTGAAACGCTGCTTGCATATTTCAGTTCTCTCTGGTGGTTTGCTGTTTGACTCTCGGTTTCTGTTATAGGCTTATTGCAAGCCATAAAAGCCATTACTATAAGTGCCAAAGATATTTTGATTGCCGCGTTTTTCATTTCATTTAAAAAATGAAGGTACAAAATGTTTTTAAACTGCGCAATGCCCACTCATACTGGATTCGTACCTAATTTTTCAAAAAAGCCAATTGCCCAAGATGATATGCTAAATGATTAGTACGACCCAAAACCACATTTAATCTGTTTCTATTAGGTTGTTATGCAAAATCTTCAGCGCTTTAGTATTAAATAATCTGTAAATTTGCCTTGCTTCATAAAGTTATGGGGTATAACCGCAATAATTTTATGAAAAAATTATTTTTATTATTTCTGCTGATTACCGGTATCTCAAAACAAGCTTACGCACAGAACAAAAAACTCGATTCACTTTGGAGGGTATACAATAATAAAGTAAATTCTGACACGAACCGTTTAAATGCAATACAAGCTATTGCAAATACTTATCAACTTGGTAAACCCGACACGGCTATTCTATTGGGTAAACAAATGCTTGAATTTGCGAAAGAAACCAAAGAGATTCGGTATGTTGCAAATGCATACGTGGTTCTGGGCGGCGCCGTAGCAAGTAAGGGTGATTATGAAAAGAGTTTAGATTATTATTTCAAATCCTTAACTTTAAGGGAAGGTAATAGTAGAAAAAATGACATCGCTGAATCATATTACCTAATTGCCGCCATATATATCAGACAAAACAATTCCACAAAGGCTTTAGAATATTTTTTAAAGGCCTTAAAAATTCGGCAGCAGCTTAAGGATAAAAAAAGAATTGCAAGATGTAATGCTAATATCGGATGGACTTATTCCAGGCTGGCTAATTATCCTGAATCTATGAAATATAATTTAGAAGCCTTGAAAATTTTCGAAGAGATAGGAGATAAGGTTGGTATTGGAAATTGTTATAGGAATATTGGTTTTGTTTATGGAAGACAAGGGTTTGATGATAAATGTCTAGAATACTATTTAAAGGAATTAAAGCTGGTTGAGGAAACTGGCGCAAAGATGGATGTAAATATTTATTTTAATATAGGAGGCGTATATGAAGCAAATAAGAACTATCCAAAGCAATTAGAGTTCTATATGAAAGCATTAGAAATATGTGAAAAGGATGGGCGAAAGCAACCAATTTGTGCTTGTTACACTAATATTGGAAGCGCTTATATAAATATGGCTGATTACCCGAAAGCTTTGGAATATTTTTTTAAAAATTCGAAGCTTTCTAAGGAAATTGGGAACAAAAGTAGTATGTCAACTAGCTATGTAAACATAGGTGACGTTTATCTACTTCAAGCCGATTATCCGAAGGCACTAGAGTATTATTTAAAAGGTTTACAGCTAAAAAAAGAGATTGACGATAACGAAGGTTTAATTTTTGTTTATAATAATTTATCCAATCTTTATAAAAAACTATCCGACTTTAATAAGGCATTACTCTATAGCGATTCAGCAATACAAATAACCAAGAAAATAGGCGATATAAATGGCGAACGTGTTATTTATGAAGGCTTGGCCAAAGATTATGCGGAAGCCGGAAGATACAAAGATGCGTATACAAGTTATGTTAAATTCAAAACCCTTACCGATAGTATTTTCAATGCCGATAATAGCAAGCAATTTAACGACATGAAAACAAAGTTTGAGGTAGAGAAAAAGGAGGCAGAGCTGAAAGTAGAACAAGAAAAAATAGATATTACCTATCATGCAGAAATAAGGCGTAAGCAATTGGAGTTTGAGTTTAAAGAACACGAAGAAAAACTAAAAAGCAAACAACAAATTGATGAGTTATCCTATAATGAAAATGTAAAACGTTTAAAATTAAATGAAGATTTTAATACAAAAAAGGCATCAACTAAAGCAGCGCAAGATAAATTGGATGCTGTAACAAGAGAAGAAAAAAAGAAACAACGTATTGTTATTTACGCTGTAGTTGGAGTGTTATTACTGGTAATAGTATTCTCTTTATTCTTATTCAATCGATTTAGGATTACTCAAAAACAAAAACACGTTATTGAAGAACAAAAGATTTTGGTTGATAGCGCTTATGAAAGCCTGCACGAGAAAAATAGAGAAGTAATGGATAGCATTAACTATGCTAGCCGCATTCAAAGAGCATTACTCCCATCACAGAAGTATATAGCCAATCAATTAAACAGATTGATGAGAGATTAGCTAGGGCAACACTTCTTTTTTGGTTTTGCGTAAAGGCTTATACTCGTTAGTATCAATTTTGTGTTTCCATTTATCTATTATTAAATGCCAATGTACACTATCTGTTTTTTCTTTGTCTCGCGGCATTTGGTATTCTTCTCCAGGAGAAACCAAGCCATACACTTTATGATGAGTGAAATTATCAAAACCAGCATTATAAAAATGCTCATCAACCCATTTGTCATTTACAATATATTTTCCTTTTTCATTTTGTATTAATGAACTTTCCAAAAATTCCTTGCGTGCTATTTGGCTAAGCTCATGAAATGATAAGGTATCGGAACCTGTTTTTCCATATAAACTTCTAGGAATTGCAAGTGACCCCCCTCCCTTAAAAAAATACCAATTCCCATTTATTTTTTTCCCAAGAAATTTTGTAGCATCATCTGTTACGTCGTGATTTAAAATACCAACACTTGAAATTATAACCCCTACTAATTTATCTGAGGTTGAATTAATGCACATCATTGAATCTACTTGCCATTTATTAGAATATTCGGTAAGAAACGAACTGAGTTTAGAATTTGCATAATAAACAATAGAATCATTTGCATCAAAATAAATCTGTTTGTATTTGGCAAAATTAGTTTCAACATAATTATTTGATGAAGATTTTTCTTTCTCTTTTATTTCACTATCACATGATTGTAACAAAAGAAAAAGAAACAATGCGAAAATATTTTTAATGTCTTTTTTTAACATAACCGGTTTGAGTTGAAGTTCTATCAAATATCCATCCATAATTTTCAATACTATGACTTGCTTTGAATCCTTTTGGTTCTCCGAGAGGAATATAAACCCTGTTATTTTGCTGTAATCCTCCAACAGCGCATTGTGGTGCTATACCATCTTGGTTCCATTTGGGGTCTCCGCCCGGGTTGTTGTTGCAGCCGTATTGCCATACTATTTCAAAATCATTTAGGTTTACACTCCCACTGCAACCATTTTCTGGCGCAAGTATGTAGTAGCGCCCTAATTTTATGTGCGCAGGTTTAAATACACTTATCATTCCTTGCGCATAAGCAAAGCCCATGCTATGGCAAACTATATCTAAGCTATCTGTTGCAGGGTTAAAAATAATTTTTCCGTTTAATATTTTTGTAAGCAAATTGTTTCCGGCGTTAACTCCATTTTGAAAGCGTTCGTTAAACCCAGGTACGTGTGGTGTAGAATTTAAAATAACGTGGTTGTCGTTATGATAGTTGGGGTCTGCTATAGTGTTAGCCTGATCGGCAGTTAATAGGCTGTTTGTAAAATTTAATGTTGTTTTATGGTTAGAAGTACTGATAGATTTATTTCCGTTAGCATAAATAATATTTTTTGTTCCAATTTCTGAAATAAATGCTTTGTCAACTGCTCCCCAATAACCCATTGGGTCAAAGGAAAATACTTCATCACCTACAATAGTTTTAGTGGGGTCATATCCATTCACAAACAAAAGTAAATTTTCACTTGGTGCAGTGTTATTTAAATATTTTATTAAATCGGGTAATTTATTATCGGGCGTTACAAAAATTTTAACTTTTCCATCAATAATTAAACATGGTCTGGGTGAAGAAGTATAACTACCATACCCTGTGCTGTAAGTTCCACTGGTAAAATTATTTTTTGGCATCATTGCCGTTTTATTTTCAACAGAAATACTAATACGGACATATTGAACTCCGTTTAACTGATAATTATCTACGTATTCAAAATCCTGATGACCATTTGAAGAAACACTTAGATTTTTTATGTAGGCATTCTTAATTTGGGATAATAATTCAATGACCTTGTTTTTATTATCTAAAAGTTCTGCCTGTTCATCACTCTCTAAGATACCGACAACTGTTGTTGGGCTATGCACATAATCCCAATACTTGCCTTTGTAAAGATCGGTGCCGTTGTTGTAATCCATCAGGCATGTGCTGCTGCCTTTTGGTAGAGTAACGTTGCCATCAAAGCTGTGCTCAAGAGCAAATGCACCGTGGCCTAATTCATGCGCTATTAATTCTGCTTTCGGCGTAGAAGTAAAAATATAACCTATGTTGCGCGCGCGCGGCATCTCGCCTAATAAATCGGCGCCTAAACTATCTGTTGGTTTATTGGTAACTATCAAATAATATTCACTCGCGTTATAATAAGTCTGGTTGCGTAAATATTTGTTTATGGCTTTTAATTCGGTGCTATATCTGCTAAACATATTACTTCCAACATTAATATGTCCGTTGCCGTCTTTATCCCAAAGTGTATCGCTAACAGTAATTGCAGGAGCTACATCCACAACCCAAGTGGCTACACTCTGTTTATAAATAGTATTTAACTGTTGCTGCAATTGCATTTTGTCTATAGAAATGTTATTTCCCAACGGTACTAAAGTAACTTTATTCTGCTCATTTCGGTAAGAGACAATATTTATTTTTGCAATATTTATAAAACTGTCTTTTCTTACTTTATAACAAGCAAAAAGCTCCTGCACATCGCCGTGTTTTCCGCCAACAATATACAATTTGCGGTTAGTGCCGCTGCCTTGCGGTTTATAAATCGTACCGGTGCCTGTCATAAATAAAATGCTATCGGCTTTTAATCCTGAGTTTAACTCGTAATCTAAATCTATCGCATCATATTTTTGTGCCATCACGCTTTTCCAGTTTACAGAAGGATGCGTGTTATCTGTAACATTTTTTACAGTGAGATAATAATTTATTAATTCGGGATGTGTGTATTCATCCAACCCATATAACTGCGTTGCGTTTGCTTTAAAATTAATTTTTCCTTTAGCGGTATTAATTATGTTTTTGCTTTCGGGCACAGGGCCATGTCCGGTTCCGGCTGTGCCTGCACTTATAATTTGTCCGTCTGCTGTTACTATAAAAAGATTCCCGTTACTGTCTTCTATAGTTGAACCCGAAGGCGTATAGGTATAAGTGTTTCCTCCAACGGTAAATGTGCCGTTAGATATATTTACATTTATATCTCCGGTTGTTATCGTAGAATTTACGTGCACTTCGGGGTCAACCGTTCCGTCTTGTATTGTCCCAACACCATTACTATTAACCCATGTGTCTATTCCTTCGGTAAGCGCAATAACTTTTCCTCCCACAACAATCTGGTCTGAATTTACCAACACATTTATAAATTTGCATTGTATGTTTAATCCAAAAGGCATAGTAATTTTTCCAAAGCCGGAGTAAATTCCTCCACCGTTTATTGCATTCTGCAATTGTGTTATTCGCATTTCAAACTGACCCACCTGCCATACCATGTTTGTGTTTGCAAGTGTTAATGGTTGAAATTGCGCCGAGTTTGGTACAACCGGCATTTCTCCGCATTGGTAATTTGGAAGCGGAAGTGTTGAAACATTTATACTTGGACTAAACGGACTCGTATAATCTGTACTAATTCCTTGAACGTGTACTTCGTAAGTTGTTTGAGGTTCTAAATCTAAAATTCTTAAACTATGATTTGAAGTTGTTGCCGGATACCAATTACCACCGCTTCCTGCTTTTTTGAATTCGATAGTGTAATTTGTAAAAACAGAAAGGCTATCCCACCACACTTTTATTTGTCGTTGACTTACTCCTTGTCCTTGCAGGTTAAGATTTAAATTGGCTCCGTCAAACACGCTTCCATAAGTAAAAGTGCAAATCTGAGAGTAACCTTGATTTTTAAAAAGATCGCGGCCGGTAATATCAATGGCTCTTACACGCCATACGTATTGCATGCCTTTTAGAAGTGGTGGCTCGGTAATTCCATAATTAATAGAAGTCATATTGGTAGTGTAAGTATAAATTGGCGGAACGGTTTGTACAATGTTGTTTGGAATGGCGCCTTGCGGACGAATTTCCCAAAGTTCAAAAACATATTCTGTATTAGCGGCACTGTTGGGCGAACCCATATTCATTTGCGTGAAAGAAAAAGTTTGCTGTTGCGGATTTGTGGTAGTTACAGTACTGCTGCAGATTGGTAAATTTAAAAAGGGAGGATCGCTGAGTATCATCCATCCCTGAGAGCAAGAAGTATTGCTGACTTGTATTGGGATTGGATTATTATTATCGTAAGCAGTAATGCAAAATGTATAAAAACCTTCGGGCAAAACTTTTCGTTGTTCGTATTGTGCTTTATTAATTCCGTTAAAATCTAAATTCTGAGAATTAAGCAAACCGTACAACTCACTACCGCTAATTTCTAATGGAACTCCGGGTTGCACATTAAACGGGCCATCGAAATAATAACTTTTGCTTTGAATGCTTACTCCTTGTCCTTGTATAGAAATTTTTAGTTTTATAGTATAATTTGGTTTTGTAAAATCGGTAAATAATACCAAGACTTTTAATTTTTCTTCTCCGGCATTTGCATAATCGGGCAAGTAGCCGCTAAAGGGCGTAACAAGTTGGGTTGTTAGATGAACGGGGTAGGATTGGCCGAAAGCCTCACCCCCGGCCCCTCTCCAAAGGAGAGGGGAGTGGAGTAGCGAGAATAAAATATATGTATAAATTCTTTTTTTCATTTGCTCTCTTGTTTGAGGTGCTAAATTGCGACCCCAAGTTTAGAAGTAATTTTCAGTTATTTTTTGTTTTGTTTCCGGTTTTGTAACCTATAAGTTTACGTGGAGTGGATTTCGCCTTTCTTTCAAGTAATTCATCTAAATATTTAAAAACGAGTTCAATATTTTTCGAGTTGTTTTCTGTTTTCTTTCTTATTTCCTCAATACCCAATCGTAGTTCAGTATTATCCGTAAGCATTTCGCGCAACTTTACAAAAACATCAATAATTTTAAAGCTGACGTTTATTGCTCTTTGGCTTTTTAAAATGTTTGATAATTGTAAAACGCCGTGCTCTGTAAATACCATTGGCAAATACCGTGCGCCACCGCGTCCTTTCTTTGAGGTCGCAAATTGCGACCTCAAAGCCATAAACTCCTTTTCAGTCAATTCAAACATGTATTGCTTTGGGAAACGTTCTATATTCCTTTTGACCTGCTCTTTTAACCGTTTAGTTTCAACTTGATAAAGCTCCGCCAAATCATTATCGAGCATTACCTTTTGCCCTCTTACATAATAAATTTGGCTCATTATTTTTTCTTCTGGTATTACTAAAGATGTATTGTTTTTTCTCATTTTATTTATTCTTTTAATTTTTGACTAGTATTCTTCGTTTTCTCTAAGGTCGCAATTTTCGACCTTAGATATTACTCAATTTGAGGTGCCAAACTGGCGCGCCTCAAAAACTATAACTCAAATTAACTGTTCCAGTAAATTCTTCAAATGCTTTTGTTTGTTGTGTTGTTTTAAATTTGTTTGTGTACATTGCATTTATAGAAACAGATGGCTTGCCGTATTTCTTATTTGTTTTAGGAGAATAACTTAAACTTGCCCGCTCACTTAAAATAAGTGCTGTTACATCTGAATTAGTAAACGATTGATTAAAAATATTTGCCAGACTAAATCGTAAAGTGTTTTTCATAAATGATTTGCCAAGCGTAATGCCCGGGCCCATATAGGTAGTTGTATTAACAAAACTTTTTATCTGATTATAGTTATAGGTAAGTCCGGCACTTATTTTACTTTTTACAAAAGTCAGGTTGTAATTAAAATTCCCGTTTAAAACAGTCATTGCAGGCGCAGTTGTAGTGCCTTGTTTTTGATTTGAGACTTGGTAGCTGCCCACAAGCATAAACGTATGTTTGAGTGAATTTTTCCCAAAGTTATAGGTGGCAGAAGCATTTGCATTTTGCGAAAGTTGGTAAAAACTAAGTGTGTCGGCAGGTGATTTTTGATAATAGGGATCCGTTATCGGGCGTACACGCGTATAACTTGTAAAGTTTGAATAAGTAGCGTTAAGAATTAATTTTTGTGTAGGAGCATAACTAATGTTTCCGGAAGTAATGACCCTTTTATTTGTACTGAATTTTGATTTATCTAAATTGTTGTGCTGAAACCCGGAATTTGCAGAGAGATTTAACTTTCCTTTAAATAAACGAAGTGAAGGAGCGAGGGTAATATTTTCCAAATCGTTATTAAAGAAGTAGGCGCCCAGTGTTTTATAATCGGGGTCTATGTGTTCATAATTAAAATTTAAAGAAAAAATGTTTTTTGAAAACCCAAGTGATGATTTATAGGCTGCAAAAAATTGAGAAGTAGATTTTGGATTAAAAATAAGCGGCAAAGGATTTTTTTGATCGGAAGATGAAAAAACATCACTTTGAATATTTCTTGTAATTCCGGATAAGGCGTATTCGGCTTCCAGCGTAAATAGCTTTGCAATTTTTGTTTTTCCGCCAACACTTACAACTGTGTTTTCCTGAGGTAAAACGCTTGTGTTTTGTGGAATAAAGTGCAATGAAGTTGGGTCGTCTTTGGCTGAGAAATAAACCAGACTTAGTGCATGTCCGTTTTTTTCATAACCTACTTTTGCTCCATAGCCCATTCGCTTATAACTCATCAATGCATCAGATTGTGTTACCGCATCGTATTCTACAGCTTTGTTTAATCGTCCGTACATAGCAGAAATTTTCCAGTTTTTTGGTGTTAGGTCAATACCACCACCTAAAAAAATATGTCCTGCTAAGGTGTAATTAGAAAAATTCATGCTAGTGTAACCAATGTATGTTTTAATCCATTTATAAGTTGGAGCGCAACTTGTCATATTAAAAGGTTGAGTATAATTATTCGATAAATTACTGTAGCTATAGGTAAAGGGTAGGCTAATATCTAAAATATTAATATTTAAATTGCCGTTAAAAAACCAGGAATAAGGAGGCCGCCTGTTTGGTATTCCATCAGCAGCATAAAATATTCCGTTATAGTTTAATCCTCCGCTTACTGTAACCATATCTTTCTTGCCAATCTTATCTAAGTTTTGGGATTTAGATAAAGTAGTTAGCGTAAGAAGTAGAATTAAGAATATAGTTCTTTTGATATTTTTCAAACCTACTGCGTTATTAAAAAAGTTTTAGTTTGACTATCATACTCTGCAATCACTTTTAATAAATAGGTACCGGGTGTTGGAGTAGAAATATTTATAGGGGCACTTATAAAATCTAAATTGTTATAAGGTTGGCGTAAAAGCTCATTTCCCAAAGCATCAAAAATAAAAATGACAAAAGTTTGTGTTTTATAAAGGGAAACATCAACTGTAAAATGGCCGGTGTTTGGATTTGGATAGAGTGTTATACTTTTAATTCCATTATTGTTATAATTGGTTGCAAACGCAGTATCAAATTTAACAACATGAATATTTTTTGTTAAGCTCATTTTGCAAGTACCGAACCAGACTAACATAGTTATTTGTAGTGCACCGGTATCAGAATTAATTATTTCGGGTGCAAATGAATTCGTATTTAGCAACTGGCATCCGGTTGGTAATATCCAGGAAACGGAATCGGGTCGGGGGTTGCTTATATCAACAATAACAAATGTATCTCCTTTAATTTCGTTAGTAGATAAAATAAAATCGGGAGCAGGTAAAATGCTTAAACTATCAATGGTTGCAGATGATTGAAAAGAACAACCTAACCCATCCTTAATGGAAACTGAATAGGTTCCAAAATTAAGATTAGCAAAAATTCCGGATGGTTGATACATTGCATTATTGAGCGAATAGTAATAGGGTAATTTACCGCCATTTGCAAATGCCTGGATTTGTCCGTTTGGATGATTAGGATCACAAGGAATAAATGCTGCGATAGAATCAGAAATCAGGTTAGGTACATTTATTTTAACTGTATCAGTCCCTAAACATCCGGCATTATCTGTAACAGTTACAATATACATTGTTGTATCGGTTGGAGAAACAGAAACGCCGGAAGAATTTCCCGCACCATTATCCCATGAATATATAAATCCGGATGTTCCTCCAATAGGATTTACACTTATAGTTGTGGCTGAGCCGTTACAAATTGTTGTATCTGCTGAAATATTCAATAATAAAATATTTTGATAAGTAACATTTACAGAATCTTTTGCCTTACAACCATTTTGTGGATTGGTTGCCGTTAATACATATGTGCCTTGTTGATTTGTTGTGGCAGGATTGGTAGAAGAATAACTTGCCGGGCCCGACCATAGCATTGAAGCTCCGGTATTAGGTGAACTGCCATTTAGAACAATGCTATTGTAAGAACAGTTAAACTGATAATTTCCGGGAGTAATGTTTACTATAGGAGGTGTTGTAAATTGAGAGATTGTAAAAATAGTTTGATTCGTACAGCCGTTAGAAGTATCTATTGCGTGAGCAGAATAAACGTTGACTTGATTAACATAAGAATTATTTAAAAGAGTGACATTACCGGAATCTTTCCAGTATAGGAGTGTATTCGTATTTGTTGTAGTAGAATGTAATTGTATGCTGTCTTTAGCGCATGTAATTGTATCGCGAATTGAAACAAGAGATACATTGGGAGGATTTGTATTACTTGTAACAACTACACTATCTTTATTTTTACATCCATTTGTTCCGGATGTTATGTTTAGAAAATAAGTTCCGGTAGTAGTAACAAAAGCCGGGTTGTTTTGAGAGAATAGCGTGCCTGACCAATGTAATGTATCATTTAGTGGGTAGTTTCCGGAAGCATCCAATGTTAGTGAAGTTGTTTTACAAGTTAGTAAATAATTGCTCGTTAAGTGATTTACTCCGGGCCTTAGTGTATCGAAAATAATTTTAAGCGTATCTGATTTCAAACAACCCGTTGCATTAATTATAGCAGTAAAAATATAGTCACCACCCAATACGCTCGATGCTAAAACCGCATTAACCGGATTTGTGCTTGAATAAGATGGGCCTGCCCAATTACAATGAACAAAAGAATTATTAGGTGATCCGTTGAGTACATCAACAATGTGTGTGCAGGTAAAATGAATATCGGGGCCGGCGTTAACAATAGGTTGCGGGTGTACTATTATTGAAATAGATAATGCAGGGCCTGATGTTCCGCAGGAATTAATTGTGAAAACATTTAATACCCCGCTTGTTGCTGTAGCTGAAAAATTTAAACTGACTGTTGATCCGCTTCCTACAATGGTAACACCACTTCCGATATACGACCAATTATAAGTGACAATATCCGGATCAGGTATCACAGAATAAATAACATTATTTTGTTGCTTACAAGCCGCAGCAGGAGTAGTTTGTGGGATAGGAGCATTAGGTTTTAAACAATAAACCCCAAGCCCTTTATGCGCAATCCCTTCTAAAGTTGTAAAATTTCCTCCAATAAAAAGATAATGCGATTTTCTGAAAAAAGGCGTAACAGCTCCGGCGTTAGTATTAGGCGACCATGGGGAAATGTAATTTTTTAACCCATGTACTTTTAATCCGCTAGTTGTAAACTGCCAAAAAGAAGTATCATTTTCCATTAGCGCACTGCGATAATTGGCTTGCCAAGGAAGTGTAGTGTACTGATTGTTGAGAAGACCTGAAGCAGCGTCATAAAACGCTACATTATTAGCAGGAGTTGCGCATGGCCCATTGTCAATATTAACCAAAACATCATTTGGATAAGCAAGTATATTTGTTAAACCATAGCAAGTATTGGGAACACTTCCGGGTTGCGGAGAAAGTGACCATGAAATTATGGCGTGAGTGCTGAGATCAACTTTTGCAATATTAGTATGAGACGCCCCATTAAATAAAGAAAAAATTCCACCGACAAATAAAGTATTGTTTCGAACAGCTAAACAATTGAGTTGGTCGCCTGAATTAGTACTGATAGATTTTTGCCAAAGAATATTACCCAATGTATCTAATTCAGAAACCATGTATTCGTCGGGTAAACCGGATTGATACCCGCCCGTTGTATAAATTTTATTATTATAAATCTGAAAATCACTTATTCCGCAAGGAACATTTAAGTTAGTTATACTGCCATCTGTAAGGTCTAAAGTGAAAAAATAACCCGGAGTACCACCTACAACCGGAGTAAATGAATAAAATACTCCGCCGACATAAAGTTTATTGTTAAAAATTTTCATTTTCCCACTAACATGAAAGCCACCGGGGAGTGTACTATTATCAATGATTAATGTATTAAAATCAGTAAGAACAGATCCTGTTGTAATATCAATGACCGCAAAACCAGTTGCGGGTGTTGTTCCAACCTGATCAAATTCTCCAAGTATATAAAGTTTATTAGTTAGCGAATCAAATTCAAACGCTTTTATGCTGCCAACAGAACCAAGATACGTCACGTCAGGAATAATTGGTACTAAAATTTGAGAATGCAGTCCCGGGCAGGAAAGAAAAATTAAAGAGAAAAATAAAATAAGTTTTTTCATTTTACTAATTAATTATCTCTAAAGGTTCTCCGGTCATCTTCCTGTAAATCTCATCGCTGCCGGCGCGTAGTTTTATCCATATATTAAAGCGTGCGTGTAGTTTATCTTCCATTTTGCAGAAGAAAGCCTCGTGGGTAAAGGGTTTTATTTTTAAGTTAAAATTTTCTAGTTTGGGAGAAGCTAAAAATAAATTGCTTGTTTTAGCGGGAACAAAAAGCAAGGAACTTTTACCAATAGCAATTTGTGCTTTGCTTAGAAAGAAGGTAACTAAAAACAGGAGCGTGTATAGGTAATTTTTTTTGATGCAGCAAGATAATAATTTTTGTTAAAAATGTTAAATTATTTGGAGGTTTTTTTGCTGTTGCGTTAGCGATTGAGACACGGTGTTGGAGCTCTTTTGCAGGATTTTAAAGTCTGAATGGAACTTGCAACAAGATTGCAAAAAGCGACTGGCGAAAGCGCGACCCCGAAAAGAAAAAACCTTACAGGTTTTTGAAACCTGTAAGGTTTTGTTAAAGCGGGGGAACGCCCACACTTTGTCAAGTTCATTATTACACGAAAAACTATTTTACAATAACCAAGCGTTTATTAATAACGCCCGCATTGCTACTTAAGTTGATATTGTAAATGCCCGCTTGTAAAACGCTTGCATCAATAGTTGTTTTTCCGCTTTCTAAAAATTGGTTCAACACAAGTTCTCCTGCAATACTAAATACCTGCAAGTGTAGTTTTTGGTTTGTTTCAATAACAAAAATACCGGTGTTTGGGTTAGGATACAAAGTTAAATTACTTGTGTTGCCTAACTGCTTAATTTTTGTGGTTCTGTTATTAGTGATATTAGATTTAGATCTTATAATAGTACCCAATGTACCGTTTGCTAAACGCAAAGTGGGCGTGCAATTAAAACCTAAAGCCTCTACGCGCCAGTTACCATTTGGAAACGTTGCATAATTTGGGTCTGTTGAAGAAACACCGGTAGTGTTTATTAAAACATGCCAGGTTCCGGTATTAATATCGTCTCTTTGAAAAGAATAACCTGTAGTTGGGTTTGATTGTCCGCTCTCAATACTATAAGCATTCCAACTAAAGTTTTGAAAGTTTTCTTGTACAAATACAGATTGATGGAAGGGACTTTTTGCGCTGATATTTCCACAGGTATCTTTTACGGCTAATTTATATTGCCAACTTCCGTATTGTGGGTCTCCGCCATTGGGGCCGCCAATGTTTCTTTGTATATCTGTAAACTGACTGGAATCTTTTTTAACTGCACCTAATTTAAAATAGGTAGTAGAAAATGCATCGAAGCGATACACAATAAAACTATCGACGTTTGGGTACAGTGTTTTATCCCAATAAATAATATTATTCAATGCTAAGCTATCTGCTGTAAGCATACAGATAAATGGAGCGATAGGAGTTGATACACCAATGTTTATTGTAGCTGTGTTATTGCAATTGTTTGCATCTGTTCCGGTAACGGTATATGTTGCGGTTACTGTTGGAGTAAATGGTACACCGTTAATAATTCCACCTGTCCAGGTATAGGTAGTGGCATTTCCGGTGCCGCTAAGTGTAATTGGGCTTCCGTTACAAATAATAGTTGATGTGGCAGTAACACTAACTGTTGGCAAAGCATTTAAAGTTACTGTAGCTACAACAGTAGGTGTGTACGAACAGGATGAATTGGAACCGTATAAAGTATAAGAAGTGGCAGTTGTTGGAGAAACTGTAACAGTATTTGTTGTTGCACCGGTGCTCCAGGAATAGGTTGTTGCGCCGTTTCCGGTTAGCGTTGTATTGTTGCCCGGACAAATAGCAGTAGAGCCGGTAATATTTATAAAAGGTAAGTTATTTATAAAAGCGGATAATGTACCGTTAGTATTATTCGTATTAGCTACATCAGGCGCACCGTCTCCGTTAAAATCTCCACTTACTATCCACCGTGCACCGCTTCCGCCGACTACAGAATTAAATCCTGCGGGAATGAAACCCGGCCCGGCTAAGAAAGCTATATTGTTTGAAGAAAAATCAGCTGTTACTATGTCCGGATTTCCATCGTTATTAAAATCGAGGGCGCAAACACCACGAGGCGCTGATGCTGCTCCGGGAAGTGTATAATTTACACCGGTAAAGCTACCCGAACCGTTTCCGGTTAATACAAATACAGTATTTGATCCGGAATTTGCAACCGCAGCATCTGCAATACCATCAATATTAAAGTCGGCTGTGCAAATTGAATAAGGGCTATTTAATCCTGCCGCAACAGTTACTGCCGGCTGGAAAGTACCATTACCATTACCGGCTAAAAACGACACATTATTTGAACCAATATTACATACCATTAGATCTTTTTTACCGTCACTGTTAAAATCTGCATTACAAATATCAAAGGGATTAGTTCCAACTGAAAGATTAACCGTTAACGTAAAACTTCCGGCTCCATTGCCTAATAATATGGATACGTTAGCAGCTCCGTAATTAATCACTGCTAGATCAAGATTATTATCTCCGTCAAAATCTGCGCTTGTAAGAGCTTTGGCGCTGCTAGCTGTGCTGAAGTTTGTTGTGGCCGTAAAACTACCTGCCCCGTTACCAAGTAAAACAGAAATATTACTGGAATTAAAGTTAGCCACAGCTAAATCGGCTTTACCATCCTTATTAAAATCTGCGCTTATTACACCTTCGGGTGAGTTACCAACAGGAAATCCTCCCGCAGGAACGAAAGTGACAGAACCTGTGCCTTTAAAAATATTTACCTTAGATGTACCATCTGTTACAGCGAGATCAAGAATCCCATCACTATCAAAATCACCGCTGCAAAGCCCAAATGCACCACCGGTAGAAGTTATATTTGCACTCTGACTAAAACATATTTGTGCGTTTACTTGCTTAAAACAAACAAGAAGAAGGAAAAATAAAATTTTTTTACTCATGATTTTATTTTTAGAATTAAGGTATTTATGAATCTGCGATTTCATTTCTGGATTATTAAATGTTTTTTGGACGACCAAAGCTACAATAAAATTGTAAGTGAACAACTAAGTGTTTTAACGTGTTTTCAATAGGGAACGAGTCAATTTAATCAAGTAAATCAATACAAGCCTCTCGACTTCGCTCGAAGTGACATGATGCGTTGTCAAACCGAGCGAAGTCGAGGTTCTTGTACAAATTCCGAAAGTATTACAAGGGCTTCGACTACGCTCAGCCTGACATAATCCGGTTATTTAACCAACTCCTCTTCTACGTCTTTTTCAACACGGAGGTTATCAATAATAAATTCTTGTCGCTCCTGCGTATTTTTGCCCATGTAATAATTTAGTAATTCGTGAATAGAGGCACGCTGATCTAAAAGCACCGGCTCTAATCGAATATCTTTACCAATAAAATGTTTAAACTCATCGGGAGAAATTTCACCAAGACCTTTAAATCGGGTAATTTCAGGTTTTGGTCCAAGCTTAGCAATCGCAGCTTTACGCTCTTCATCGCTGTAGCAATACGCAGTTTCTTTTTTATTACGAACACGGAACAAAGGTGTTTGCAAAATAAATACATGATTATTTTTTACCAAGTCAGGAAAGAATTGCAAAAAGAAAGTAAGCAAGAGTAAACGTATGTGCATACCATCTACATCGGCATCGGTTGCAATAACAACATTGTTGTAACGCAATTCTTCTAAACTTTCTTCAATATTTAGAGCGGCTTGCAATAAATTAAATTCTTCGTTTTCGTAAACAATTTTTTTACCAAGACCAAAACAGTTTAGCGGCTTACCCTTTAAACTAAATACGGCTTGTGTATTTACATCACGGGTTTTTGTAATAGAACCACTTGCAGAATCTCCCTCGCAAATAAAAATTGTTGTTTCTAAACGGCGCACATCTTTGTTATCATCTAAATGTGTGCGGCAATCGCGCAATTTTTTATTGTGCAACGATGATTTTTTAGCACGCTCTCTGGCTAATTTTTGTATGCCTGATAATTCTTTGCGCTCACGCTCGTTAATTAAAATCTTAGCTTCAATAGATCTCGCTGTCTCAGGATTTTTGTGCAGGTAATTATCTAACTGCTCTTTTATAAAATCTCCAACGAAAGAACGAATTGATTGTCCGCCCGGAGCAATATCCTGCGAACCTAATTTTGTTTTTGTTTGCGATTCAAAAACGGGTTCTTGTATTTTTACAGCAACAGCCGCAACAATTGATTTTCGAACATCAGTTGGGTCGAAATCTTTTTTAAAGAATTCGCGTATTGTTTTTACAATGGCTTCTCTGAATGCACCTTGGTGTGAACCACCTTGCGTTGTGTATTGTCCGTTTACGTAACTATAATACTCTTCTGAGAAATGCTCGTTACTGTGTGTCATGGCAATTTCTATATCCTCACCTTTTAAGTGAATGATGGGATATAAAATTTCTCCGGTAATATTTTTTTCTAATAAATCTTTTAATCCGTTTTCTGACTTGTATTGATTGCCGTTAAAGTGAAGTGTTAAGCCGGTGTTTAAGAAGGCATAATTCCACAACATACGGTCAATGTAATCGTGTACAAAATGATACTTTTTAAAGATAGAATCATCCGGACGAAACTCTATATACGTCCCGTTATCTTCTGATGATTTTTGTAATTTATGTTCTTTAACTAATTCACCACGGTTAAATTCCGCTTCTTTTACTTGTCCATCGCGGAACGATCGGACAATAAATTTATTTGATAAAGCATTTACTGCTTTTGTACCCACACCGTTTAATCCGATAGATTTTTTAAATGCATCGCTATCGTATTTACCACCGGTATTTATTTTTGAAACTACGTCAATTACTTTTCCTAATGGAATACCGCGACCGAAATCACGCACAGTAACAATTCCGTCTTTCACTGCAATATCAATGCGCTTTCCGGCGCCCATCATAAACTCGTCAATACAGTTGTCTAATGTTTCTTTCATCAGCACATAAATACCATCGTCAAAGGCAGAGCCATCGCCTAATTTGCCAATGTACATACCGGGGCGCATACGAATATGCTCTTTCCAGTCGAGGGATTTTATACTGTCTTCGTTGTAACTGCCTTCTGATTTTGCCATTGTGTACTCTTCTTTTATTGAACTAATTTTTTAAATCAAACCGGCGCCAATTTGTTACCAGTTCGTTTTTTTAAACATTAAATCTGAAATTCATAATATCACCATCGGCCACTAAATATTCTTTCCCTTCTATACGAAGTTTGCCTACTTCTTTGCAAGCTACTTCAGAACCAAGAGTAACAAAATCGTTATACGACATTACTTCTGCTTTAATAAATCCTTTTTCAAAATCGGTATGTATAACACCGGCTGCTTGTGGCGCTTTATCACCTTTGTAAATAGTCCAGGCACGAACTTCTTTTACGCCTACGGTAAAGTAAGTTTGTAAATTCAATAATTTGTAAGCTGATTTAATTAATTTATTTACGCCGGGTTCATCTAATCCCATTTCTGCTAAAAACATTTGTTTTTCCTCGTAGGTTTCGAGAGCGGCAATTTCGCTTTCCATTTGCGCGGTGATGATTAAAATTTCAGCGCCTTCGTTTTTTACGTTTTCTTTTACTGCATCAACGTATTTGTTTCCGGTTTTTGCAGAAGCCTCATCAACATTACAAACATACATTACGGGTTTGATGGTGAGCAAATGTAAATCTTCCAGGTATTTTAAGTTTTCTTCGGCTATTTCGCAACTGCGTGCAGAGAGACCGCTTTCTAAATGTTGTTTTACTTTTGAAAGTGTGTCGTAAGTTTTTACGGCTTCTTTATCGCTACCGGCTTTGGCAAGTTTTTCAAATTTTTTAATTTTTGTTTCAACAGTTTCTAAATCTTTTAGCTGAAGCTCCGTGTCAATAATTTCTTTATCGTGTACCGGATTTATTTTTCCGTCAACGTGAATTACATTGTCATCATCAAAGCAACGTAACACGTGAAGTATAGCATTACACTCGCGTATGTTGCCTAAAAATTTATTTCCTAAGCCTTCGCCTTTGCTGGCACCCTTAACGAGCCCGGCAATATCAACAATCTCAACAGTAGTTGGAAGAATATTTTGAGGATGTACTAAATCAGCCAGTTTGTTTAATCTTTCATCGGGTACGGTTATGGTTCCAACATTTGGATCGATTGTACAAAATGGAAAATTAGCCGCCTGAGCCTTGGCATTACTTAAACAATTAAAAAGAGTTGATTTACCCACATTAGGCAAACCTACTATACCACACTTTAATGCCATAAATTAATTTTTGTGCAAATTTAAGCTAAAACGGCGGTTTTGAGAGGAGAATTATTAACAGATGCTTATTTAATGTAGACCTGCTTATTAATTTCGAGTTGACTGGCAAAGCTGAATGTTACATTTCCAACATGCTGATAATTATCTTTAAATACAGAAACCATCATCAATGTAGGGTAAGATGAGCCAACAGGTAAAGGTGCAAGGTCTGAAACAGAAAAACTAAAAGTGTTATTACTTGAAATTCCGGTAGATTTCATTTTAAAGATATTAACAGGGCCTATATTATTATAAAAGGATACTTCAACCGAATTAGCCCCGCTTATTCCGTTAATTTGCACGTTTAGTGTTTGGTTTTTGTAAATTGTATCGGGAAGGATAGTGTAACCTGTATAACCCGGCAAGCTGTCGTTATTTGTGTATGTGTAGGATGGAATTGGCCCTGCACCCACTATTTGCCATGTGGTAGGAATAATATTTAACGAGTAGGTGGTATCAGAATAAGTCTTGCTTCCCGATAGAAATTTTAATCCTTTGCCACCAACAGATACGCTCCCAATCTGCATATCAGTAGAAATATTATTTATATCACTTCTGAATTCTGCATAAGCATTATTGGCATTGAACGTTAATGTTCCCATACTATAGCTGAAAGACCTAAGAGCAGTTAAAAAGCAATAGGGGGTAGTTGAACTTTGTGTTGATGACGGAGAAGTTGAATTACTTTTTTTGCAGGAAGAAAAAATTAGTAAAGAAATGATAAATAAAAAGTAAATGTTTTTTTTCATCCTACTATTTTAAAAATTATCTATTTCAACAGTCTTCTGAAATTCAACATCTTTAATGAAAATAAAATTTTTAGCACCAAATGATTGTACGGAAGCAAATTTATAAAGAGAAATTGTAAGGGTGCCGGATGCTGTGTTGTTAAGTCCGGTTGTATGGGCAGCCAAAATAGTAATACTGGAAGCGCTTGGAGTTACTTTACCTGATGTGTAAGAGTGCCCACTTGTATTGCTTCCATCACTAACACTTACTGAAATAGAATCAGCGCCTGTTATACTGCTAAGTAATATTTTATTGTCTTGTGTTTTATGAATCGTGTCTGGCATTTGGGCATATGCAGTATAAGTGGGCCAAAAAACTGCAGGTGAATAAGCAAAGCCCGGTATTGGACTTGAGCCAACAGCCTGCCAGGAATTATTGATTTTAAGATTTAAGGTTCCCGTTGAATCACTGTATAAACTAATAATTCCGGAGATGCTGATATATTGTAATTTGGTATTATTTAGAGACACGTTACCTGCGGAAGTTGTTGTATTAATCCCACCAAAAATCCAGTTATTTTGTGCGACATTAAAAAACCAAGCCATCGCGCTGTAACTTGTGTCGGGTTTAGTAGTAATTTTATTATAAGTAAGATTTTGAATATCAAGCATGGTTCCGTAAACATTTGTAAAGCCGCCAGAGCTTGTACTTCCGCCTCCGCTATTAGAGGTAGTATTGTCTTTTTTCTTACAGGAAGAAAAAATAATTCCTAAAGCAAGCAGCCTAAATAAAATCGATTTTTTCATTAGATGGGTTTTAGGTAAAAAAAGACCTTAAACAAATATAATAAATTATTTCAATTCGTTTTGCGGAATTTTAACGGTAAATTTTACTGTTTTTGGAGGGAGGCACTGAATATCGTTGCAAGACATGAATTCTACTTCGCCCATTACAACAAATGCTTTTTTAGTATTGCGTTTTATTTTTTGTGTAAAAACTGCTTCAACGCTAAACATGGCCACATCGGCATCAAAAATATCTGAGTGTATACGAATAGGGTCGGGTTCGGTAACGGCATTATTTAAATCGTAGTCAACCGTTTTTACAAATTTAAAAACAGTGGGCAACGGGCCATCTCCTTTTTGAGTTTGTGAGTAGGTGTGCCAATTGGGTTCTATATTGGCTTTTAAAATTAATTCACCGTTGCTATCGTCAATTTCTTTATAAGAAAATTCCCATTTAACAGCTTGCATATTGTTTTGCGAAAAAATATTTCCGCAAGCAATAAAAAGCAAAATAAATGCAAAAAAGAAAAGGTAGGTACGTTTCATTTTTTAAAACTTCACTCTATACACGCGGTTAATGGGAATAACTACGCCTTGTTTTAAAATTACTCGTTTATCGGTTAAGCCCCAAACGGTGGTATCAACTACTTTAGCAGATTCGTTATCGGCAAAATATATTTTAATTTTAGTGTATTCTAAATTTCCAAGAGAGAGTGCGCGTTGTAAATCAGCCAGCCGTAATTTAATAGCATCATTATCAAAAAGAATTTCCTCATCAGGAAAACGCAATCCTGTAATGGCTTCTTTATCTATTTGCTGAAATTTTGTCCCTGTGCTCATAAGCCTTGGTTTTTCTCTAAGATAAAAGTAGGAAAAAAATTGAAACAAACACGTTAAAAGTTGGTAATTTGTTTGTTAATTATTTTATAGAGTTCGTTAGGGCGCTGGGTACCTATACGGTAGGTAAAGCCATCTTTATCTTTCAGCTCAATAAAATCATCTCCCGAGGTATAAAATTTTACTATCCCCTGGGTATGCAGATTGTAAACCGGCCTTCGCAAAATATTTTTTTTGTAGTGTAGTTTTTTAAGTGTGTGCACATTGCGTAAATCAATTTTTACTTTGCGTGAGCCCCAGAATCCGCTCAGTATCAGATAATCGCTATACACAAGCATGTGCGTATGCAACACATACATTAATATAACTGAAAGCAGCAAAATAAAAATTCCTAAAATAAAAAATACCCTACCGGAGCGTGCAATTTCATAAATAGGGTAGGGCCCAATATGAAAACCGCTTACATCAACAGGTTTTGGGTTTTCGCTCCAGTAATAACCCACAAAACAAAGCAGTGCTAAAGCGGTGCGTATAAGTACCGATACACGGTTGTTACCTAAAAACTGTTTTTCTTCGTATAGGGGTAATGATTCGAGCATACTATATTTTCACCGCAAAGACGCGGAGGCGCGAAGAAGGGTGGTTAGTGTTGGTTCTTATAGGGAAGAGTAAATGCATAATAGTAAATGTATAAAAAATCTTGGTGTCTTAATGTTTTTATTTCTCCACTTTCCATCTAACAAAAAACCTTCGCGTCTTATCGCCTTTGCGGTAAAAAAATTAGTTAAATGTTATCAAACCACTGTTTTTGTTTCGGGATTTTCATATCGCGTAAGGCTTGTGTTTTTAAATTTATAGAAACGCTGTATTGTTTACTGGCACCAAAAGGCACCCAGTTAATAGATGCTTCCCAGCAATGTAAATCGCGGTAAATTCTTATGTTGGTATATGCAGCTCCATGTTTCGTAAAATCGTAACCTGTCATTACATCAAATTTCCAGTTTGTAGTGGGTTTTAAACTAAAATTAATTCCTAAGGTTTGCACTTTTGTATCGGGTATTACTAATGGGTTTAGACTTTTTACCAGGTTAAGATTATAATTAAGAGTTACGTTCCAAGGCTGCTTGGTGTTTTGCATAGATTTGAATTGTGTATTGTTAACAGTGGTATTAACCGAAAAATTCATTCCTGTAAAACGCACTAATTGATTGTTATAATTATACTGAAAAGTGTCGGTACGAACGCCTAGCTTGTTTGATTTATAAGGGTCGAAAGTGGCGGTTGACATAAGTCCGATAATATTTTTTAGCAACGAAGTACGTCCTGATACATTAATAACACTAAAGTTATTTTTCTTTGCGGCAACATCGTAACTGCCACCGAGACTAAGCATTTGCAGCAGGGCCACTTTTTTGTAAGAGATGCTTGTATCTGTTTTTTGCCGCACTTTTGCATCGAATGTGTTGTTGATATTGAAAGTAATGTTTCCGCTTTCAGGTCCAACAGGTCCTCCAAAAATTCCGCGCTGAAAACGGGAATAATAAGTACTTGCTCCTAATGAATCGGGCTTGTAAAAATTAATAACGGGTTTTTGTAAATCGGGGTGATAAATAAAACCAAGCGTAGGAATTATTTGATGACGTATTTGTTTAATGAGTTTTGATTTAAAAACATAATCGCCATACACTTTAGTTGTTAAATTGGCTTGAAAACTGGCATCTCCGGCCATGGCAGGATCTCTTCGAATAAATGTATTATACGTTTTTGTATCCGGGTTATATTTCCCTTGCTCTGTGGTCTGAAAATAAGTATAACCGGTAAAATTTGCCTGGGGATTTAAAGTGAAATATTTAAATAAACTTATATTGGTTCCAATTGGTAATTTGTGCAACATGCCATACTGCAATGAGTCAAGCGTGGTGGGTTTAAATAAATTAAAATCTTTTTCCTTAATAGTTCCCTGCGCCTGAAAAGTATAATCAATATATAATTTATCTAACCAGTTTTGCGTAGTGTGTGTTTGGTCTTTAAAAGGAAAAAAACGATTAACAGCAAACATCAATCCCGGCGCATCAATTTGCAAATCTTTTGTAGTTGTATTTTGATTGTGCCTGGCGTTAATCGTTAGGGTAGAATTTTTAAATGTTTTAGAAAACATAATATTTGAAGTTAACACGTTAGTAAGATAAATTGCCGGAGATTGATTGTTAACTTTATTAAAGCCGGAAGTACCTGCATTTACCGATGCCGTGAAACGCACACTGGGGTCATTTTTAGAATCCTGACTATGGTTCCAGTTTATTCTGAAATCACGCTGTTTATGAAAGAGATTAGGGTCAACAATTGGAGTTCCGTTGGTATAATAATGTTGAATTTTATCTTCCGGTAAGCCAAGATTAAATTGCGAAAAACTAATGTTAAAGCCTCCACTGTATTTATAATTTACCTGGTATTTTATCATTGGAGATGCACCGGAAGTATTTAAACCCCAAGAACCGTTTGAGTAAAGATCGAGAAACAACATAACCTGAATTTTATTACCTGTTGGTGTAAAAAAGCCTAAGTTTTTTAAAAAGAAACCCTGTGCTGCAGATGTTCCATAAGTGGGCATCAGTATTCCTGATTTCGATTTATTTTTTACGTTGGGAAAATAGCCAAAGGGCACACCTAAGGGAGTTGGTATATTCATCACCTCTACAAACAAAGGACCTGTAATAATTTTATCATTGGGAATTACTTTTGCTTTACGTGCACGAAAATAAATTTTTGCATCGTCAAACTCGCAGGGAATGCATTTCATGTTTCGTATATACATCACATTATTACTGTCTTTTTTAACCGCTTCCCCATGTATAAACATATCCGACTGCTTGGTTAAAATGCCTGTAATTTTCCCTTTTTTGGTTTTGATGTTGTAAATTATTTTTTCGCAAGTCATCTCGGTTTGCCCGTCTTTAAATTCAGGATTGCCGATTAATTTTCCGTTGCTGTCTGCCACACCAATAGCAGTAACGAGATTAGTTTTATTATCAATTTCAATGTAGGCGGCTTTCAGATCAAAGTCTGCGTAATGCACTTTTGCATTGCCAAATAAGTAAACTTTTTTATTTTCGGGCTCTAAACGAATAGAGTCATCTGCTTCATAAGTTATTTCAGATTCTATGGCATTGCTATCATCAACAGCAAGGGTGTCAACAGTAGTTTTAAGTGTATCAGTTTTGGTTTTTAAGGTATCCGGATAAGTTTTTGCAACCTGATTTACTTGATAGATAGCGGCATTTTCCAATAAATTGGCTTTTGCCCCGTTTATTAACAGTAAACAACTAAAAACTATCAGTATAGGCGCTCTCAGGCTCAATTTTACTCGATATTTTTGTAAATAAGCTGCAAAGCTAAAAAATACATTCTCATTATGACTTTGCTAACGAAACATCTGCGTGTTTATGCAAAGTGGACAAGCATTTTGTCTGCTGTGTTTTTGCTTAGCGGGGCACACATTCCAAAAATCAAGCCAAAAGGGGTAAAAACTATAGTAATAGACCCTGGTCATGGCGGTAAAGACCCGGGTTGTAATGGAGATATAAGCAACGAAAAAGATATTTCACTTGCTATTGCCCTGAAACTGGGTGATTTAATAGAGAAAAATCTGAAAGATGTTAAAGTAATTTATACCCGCAAAACCGATGTTTTTGTAGAATTAGAAGAGCGAGCCCAAATTGCCAACAGAAACGAGGCCGATTTGTTTATTTCTATACACTGCAATGCAGCCTCAATTTATGCTACTTATAGAGATAAAAATGGCAAAATAAAGTACAAAACTTATAAGGATAAAAAGGGCAGAATACGGAAAGTTGAAATACACAATCCCAAACCTTTTGGCTCTGCAACTTACGTAATGGGAATATCAAACGAAAAAGGGAAATTAAACACCGCTAAACGTGAGAACGCCTCTATGTTATTAGAAGATAATTATAAGAAAACTTATGATGGTTTTGATCCAGAGAGTGATGAGGCTTACATAGTAATGAGTTTGTGGACGGGAGCTTTCGTTGAACAAAGCGCCAACCTCGCATCAAAAATTCAGGATGAATACACTCAAAAAGCAGGGCGTATTGATAAAGGAGTACAACGCCAGAGTATTTGGGTATTATGGCGCACGGCAATGCCAAGTATTTTAACTGAAGTAGGGTTTTTAACCAATCCCGAGGAGGAGAAATTTTTGAGTTCAGAAAAAGGACAAACTTATATGGCCTCGTCTCTGTTTAGAGCCGCGCGTAAATATAAAGATGAGACTGAAGGTCAGGTTAAAAAATACGATGATGAGTTAGAGAAACAAGAGCCTTTGCAAAACGAGAACCTCACCAAAGGAAACAAAAATGAGGAGAGTACTGATTTGGTGATTGATTCTGCAAAAGTTATTGAAGCAGGTCTGGATGAAAAGTATGCAAGCACATTAAAGGATGCGGAAGAAAATTTTAAAAATAAAAAATATGAAGAAGCCGAAAAGCTTTACGTAGTATGCAATGAATTAAAACCAGAAGAAAAATTTCCGTTGGCAAGAATTGAAGAGTGTAAAAAGAAATTTATCGAAGCCAAGAAAAATGAAAGCGAAGAGGAAAAACAAAAAAAGGAAGAAGAAGCAAACTATATAAATTTAATTGCAAGCGGAGATAAATTATTCGGTCAAAGTAAATGGAATGCCGCAATAGTCCAATACCAACTCGCCATTGATATTAAGCATGACGAAAAATATCCAAAACAAAAAATTAAAGAGGCCGAAGAAAAGAAAAAACAAGAAGTAGTACACAAAGACACTGCTTCAGTAACGCCAAAAAATAGTATTGAAAAATATAAGGACAACACACCAAAAACTGCTAAAACAGAATTGGTATTTAAAGTCCAGTTTGCTGTAGCCGAAACCGAGCCTGATTTTAAATCAGATAAGTTTAAAGATATCGAGGAGCTTTCTTTTTATAAAGCCGGCAGCATCTTTAAAATAACTTCCGGTAATTTTTCTAATCCTGATGATGCCATAAATCTTCAAAATAAAATGCGCAATAACGGGTATAAAGATTGTTTTGTAGCGGCCTTTAAAAATGGGAAACGCATAGATTATAAAGAAGCGCTTAGGGAGTTCTCTGTTTCTAAGAGTTGAGTGGTTTTCTTACTAAAAAATAAACTGAAAATAAGTGCTGCAAAAGCTTTATTCACATTTAATTAACGCTTCGTTTTTTATGTAATAAAGCCAATAAAAATGTTAATTTTGCAGAGTATAATAACCTTTTTGTGAAGATTAGTAAAGAAATTAAAACCGGAATAGTTGTAGTTGTGGCCATTGCCCTTACGGTATATGGTTTTAATTTTTTGCGGGGCAGCGATTTATTTAAAAAAGATTTTACACTCTATGCTCTTTACAGTAAAGCAGAAGGTGTTATAGAAGCTAATCCCGTAATGGTTAACGGTTACAGGGTTGGGCAGGTACATAAATTAAAATTAGTACAACGTAATGGCCAATATAAAGTTTTGATTAGTTTTTTACTCTACGAAAAAGTAAATATCCCCAAAGGCTCACGCGCTAAAATTATTTCATCAGATTTATTGGGGAGTAAAGCCATTGAAATTGCTTTTGGCGATTCGTTGGTTTATGTTAGTGATGGCGATACACTTTTGCCCGATATAGAAGATGATTTAAAAACATCTGTAGATAAACGTATTGCACCCCTTCAGAAAAAAGCAGAAAATTTAATTTCTTCTATCGATTCGGTTATGCAGGTTGTGCAACAAGTTTTAAATGCCAATGTTCGTCAAAATCTGGTGGCTTCTTTCGAGAGTATAAAAAACACCATTACTTATCTGCAGCACACCGCTCTTAATTTAGATACCCTAACGAGTACACAGAAAAGTAAAATTGTTCTAATACTCGATAAGGTGCAGTCTATTACAGCTAACGTAGAAAAGAGCAATGAAAAACTTAGCAATATCATTAATAATTTTTCAAGTATAAGCGATTCATTGGCTAAATCAAATATAAAAAGTACCATCGAACATACTAATCAGGCGCTTGTTCAGGCTAACGATATACTTTATCAAATTAACAGCGGTAAAGGAACGTTGGGTAAATTGGTTAAAAACGATTCTATTTATAACAACCTGAATAAAGCCAGTGAAGATTTAGATAAACTTTTAAAAGATTTACGAATTAATCCGGAACGCTATATGCATATTTCGGTATTCGGACGCAAAGACCGTAACAAACCAAAAAATTAATTTGGGATGATATCAGTAATTCTATTCGCTCTATTAGCATCAGCATCAACCGCCTTTTTTCTTTTAAATGCTAAACGTGTTCGTCGCAATATTCTATTGGGACATGATATTGATTTATCCGACAACAAATCACAACGTTTTAAAACCATGTTGCGCGTGGCTTTCGGACAAAGTAAAATGACAACACGCCCCGTTGCGGCTGTCATGCACTTGTTTGTTTACATTGGTTTTGTATTGATAAATGCTGAGGTACTGGAAATGTTTATTGACGGGTTATTCCGCACACACCGCGTTTTTTCTTTTTTAGGAAGTACGTATAATTTCTTAATTGGTTTTTTTGAAGTGCTTGCCTTTTTGGTAACATTGGGTTGCGTGGTTTTTTTAATTCGCAGAAACGTTGTTAAAGTAAAACGCTTTTTAAATAAAGAATTAGACGGATGGCCACGCAGCGATGCTAATATTATTTTATGCTCTGAAATTATTTTAATGAGTGCGTTGATGCTGATGAATGCCGCCGACCAAACTTTACAGGCAAGAGGCAACGAGCATTATCATGTTGCAGGAAGTTTTCCTTTAAGTCAGTTTGTTGCGCCGATGCTAAGTGGGATGAGTGACAATTCGCTTATCATGATTGAACGTTCTTGTTGGTGGTTACATATTTTCGGGATTTTTGGTTTCCTGAATTATCTTCCTTACTCAAAACATTTTCATATTCTGTTGGCCTTTCCAAACACGTATTACTCTAACTTAAATAAAAAAGGAAAGTTTGCTAATTTAACTACTGTAACAGATGTTGTAAAACCAAATTTCGATCCAAACTACCAGCCGGTAACCGATCCTAACAACCCGCAGCGTTTTGGTGCAAAAGATGTTTTTGATTTAAACTGGAAACAATTATTAGACGCATACACCTGCACCGAGTGCGGACGTTGCACCAGTTCTTGCCCGCAAAACATAACCGGCAAAGCATTATCTCCTCGCAAAATAATGATGGATACGCGCGACAGATTAGTTGAGGTGGGAAAAAATATTGATAAGAATGGTGGGACTTTTGTTGACGACGGCAAATCTTTATTGGGGGATTACATCACCAACGAAGAAATCTGGGCCTGTAATACTTGTAATGCTTGTGTGCAAGAGTGCCCTATAAACATAGACCCAATTTCTATTATTATGGATATGCGCCAGTATTTAGTAATGGAGCAAAGTGCAGCGCCAACTGAATTAAACGGTATGTTCAGCAACGTAGAAAACAATGGAGCCCCTTGGCAGTTTTCTCCAAGCGATAGAGCAAACTGGACAAAAGAAAATTAACCCTTGAAAAAAATAATAAATGGAACAAAATTTAATTGATATTGAAGTAGAAGGAAAAAAAATCAGTCCGGTACTGCCTGTGCACATTAAAAATTATTTAATTGATATTGACGGTACGGTATGCGATGATATTCCTAACGAAGAACAGGAGCGTATGCCGTATGCAAAAGCTTACCCCGACGCTTTAGAAACGCTTAATAAATGGTTCGAAGAAGGACATATCGTTACGTTTTTCACTTCGCGTACAGAAGCACATCGTGACGTAACTGAAACATGGTTAAAAGTAAATAACTTTAAATACCACGGTTTGTTAATGGGAAAACCGCGTGGAGGAAATTATCATTGGATAGATAACCACATGGTGCGTGCTACACGTTACGAAGGAAAGTTTACAGATTTGATTAAGAAAGAGGTCTCGATAGAAGTTTTTGAGCAATAAGAGTTTTTAACATGAGCGATACGATAGTAGTAAAAACAATGGCCGAATTAACGGCAAAGGGCGAAGTTCCTGACATACTTTTTTGGGTGGGATGCTCAGGTAGTTTTGACGATCGCGCAAAAAAAATTACCAAAGCTATTGTTCGCATACTAAATCATGTAAATATAAAATTTGCTATTCTTGGAACTGAAGAAAGTTGTACCGGAGACCCTGCAAAACGTGCCGGCAATGAATTTCTTTTTCAGATGCAGGCTATGCAAAATATTACCACACTCAATAATTACAACGTAAAAAAAATTGTGACGGGTTGTCCGCATTGTTTTAATACAATTAAAAATGAATATCCTCAATTAGGCGGTAACTACGAAGTAATTCATCATACACAATTAGTGCAGCAATTAATTAACGAAGGAAAATTAAAAGTTGAGGGCGGAGAATTTAAAGGAAAAAAAATTGTGTATCACGACCCCTGTTATTTAGGGCGCGGCAATGATGTATATGAAGCACCACGTGATGTAATAAAAAGTTTAGATGCAGATTTATACGAAATGAAGCGGAGTCGTGCCAAAGGTTTGTGTTGCGGTGCAGGCGGAGCGCAAATGTTTAAAGAATCTGAAAAAGGAAATAGGGAAGTAAGTACAGAACGCGCAGAAGAAGCTTTAGCGGAAAATCCGGATGTAATTGCGGTTGCTTGTCCGTTTTGCAACACCATGATGACTGATGGGGTGAAGCATTTTAATAAGGAAGATAAAACCAAAGTGCTTGACGTTGCAGAATTGGTTGTCAAAGCAAACAACCTTTAGCTGCACTAATTTAATTACATTTTTTAGATAAAAACTCATAGGCTCTCATGTCACCTAACTCGCGGGCTTTTTTCCAATCTGCGCAAGCGGCTTCTTTGTCTCCCAATTTATCTTCGCAGTTGGCTTTATAATAATAAGCTTCTCCGTTAGTGGGAGCTATTTCGCAAATTTTTCCGTAGTCAAAAATGGCACCGGTATAATTTTTTAAATAATCTCTGGTGTCTCCTCTATGCAAATAAGCAATGGTATCTTTTGGATTTAACTCAATTGCTTTGCTATAGTCTGCTATAATTGCTTTATAATCTTCGGCAGAGCCTCTATAGTTTAGCAAATTAAATTTACTGTATCCGCGGTTGGTATAAGCATCTCCATAAGTGGGCTTTAATTTAATTGCTTTTGTATAATCCTCAATGGCGCCTTTGTAATCTTCCATACGATGTTTGCAGATTGCCCTGTAATAATAAGCAGTTGCATTTTTAGGATTTAGGCCAATGGCTTTGGTAAAAATGGGTATAGCACCCTTATAATCTTGGGTATTGTATTTAAGGATTCCTTTTTTAAATGACGCTTCGGAGGTTTGTCCGTGTAAATAAAAACCTATCAGCAAACTAAACGTAATTAATAACTGTTTCATGTGTAAATATATTGTTTTTTATCTCGATAGCTATCGTAAGTAACAAGGAATTCGCCTTTATTTTTATTTCCGGTGTTGTCTTGAAAATCGGCAGGGTTCATTTCAGGTTTTAATTTAAAACACAAATATAAATAAAAAAAACCCGTGTTTTAATCGGGCTTTTTCTCAATACTCGTATCTAATCATTTAGTATATTTGCTTTCTTATAATTCTAATCTCATAATTAGCGGGACTAAATTAAAAATATGTCGTGTAGCGGATGTTCAACAGGTAGAGGTAATCATAATGTGCCGGACGGGGTTCCTGCAGGCTGTCAGGATAATGGTTCCTGCGGAACAGGTGGCGGCTGCAATAAATTAAATGTATTTGATTGGCTTACCGATATGCAATTGCCCGCCGGCGAAAAACCATTTGATGTAGTAGAGGTGCGTTTTAAAAATTCGCGGAAAGAGTTTTTTAAAAATCAGGCAGGTGTTGCTTTACTAACCGGCGATGTGGTGGCTGTCGAAGCAAGTCCCGGGCACGACATGGGTGTTGTTTCGCTTACAGGAGAACTGGTTCGCATACAAATGAAAAAGCATGGCATTGGTTACGATAGTCAGGAAATAAAAAAGGTATATCGCAAAGCAAAAGCAACTGATATTGAAAAATGGCGAGAGGCACAAGCCCTCGAATCACAAGCCATGTTCAAGGCACGTACCCTTGCCATTAAGCACGGGTTGGCAATGAAAATTAGTGATGTAGAATATCAAGGAGATAAAACAAAAGCGGTTTTTTATTATACAGCAGATGCTCGTGTAGATTTCCGTGAACTGATAAAAACAATGGCGTATGAGTTTAGTGTGCGTATTGAAATGCGACAAATAGGAGCAAGACAAGAGGCTGCAAGGCTTGGTGGTATTGGTTCTTGCGGTCGCGAGCTCTGTTGTTCAACCTGGTTAACAGATTTTAGAACTGTAAATACAAGCGCAGCACGTTATCAGCAATTATCATTAAATCCACTAAAATTAGCGGGACAATGTGGTAAACTAAAATGCTGTTTGAATTATGAATTAGATTCGTATTTAGATGCTGTGAAAGATTTCCCTCACGTAGATAATGTAAAATTAGTTTCTAAAAAGGGCAGAGCTTTTCATCAAAAGACAGATATTTTTAAACGCATGATGTGGTTTTCTTACGAAGGAGAGGGAAGTGTTTTCATTCCGGTTTCAGTTGATAGGGTGAAGAAAATCATTGAGATGAATAAAATCAATGTGCTACCCGAAGATATTGCCGAAGAAGTAAAAACAGTTGCTGCTCCCGTTGCAAAACCAATCGATTTTAAAAATGTTGATGACCAAGATAGTTTAAGTCGCTTTGATAAAAAGAAAAATCCAAATCAAAAGCAAGGCGGACAAAGAAAAAAACCGTTTCGTAACAACAACAATCGCAGCGGTAACAATAATCGCCCGCGTCCGCAAGGTGGGGATAAAAAGAAATAAAATGCGTTTCCTTATAAAATCAATTTTATTTTTTGGAATTTTAATCGAAATTTTTTCCTGCAATAAAAACGTTGAGTACACGCAGTACCAACGTTTAGATGAAAACACAGGTTGGGCAAAAAACAATTTGTTAAAATTTGATTTCGAAGCAAAAGATACCAATCAATTGTATGATGTGTTTATTAATGTAAGAAATGCAGAGAGTTATCCTTTTCGTAACCTTTTTATGTTTTTACACACTACTTACCCTAACGGCACCAAAGTAACCGATACCATTGAATGTGTTTTGGCTGATGATAAAGGCAAATGGCTAGGCAGCGGCATGGGAGATTTATACGATAATTCTATTTTGTTTAAAAAGAACGCCCGTTTCAGGCAATTAGGCAAATATAACTTCGCTTTTGAGCAAGCCATGCGCTTTGGCGATAAAAACACCATAGACCCCCTTCCGCTTATAATGGATGTAGGTATTACAATAGAAAAAGCCTCACAATAAGGCAATTTCCGCTCTTGTTTCTTGCCTCTTTAGTCTTGCATGTATCTTAATTATTTAGCTAACTTTGCTCTCCGTTTTAATAAAATATGAAAAAAACAATTTTTACAACACTTACAGTAGTCCTAATACTTTGTTCGTGTCAGGGTGGGTCTTCAAATACAGAAACTGCCGCAAAATCAGCCATTGAAAATAAGGACTCTTTAAAGAAAGACAGTGCGGTGCAAGCGTCGGTATCGGCTACTTCTGCTCCTTCTGTAGCTCCATTTGATATAAGTACATTTAAATCTGATAATCGTTTTAATGCTACCGCTTCTGTTTTAGCGGGGGTAAAAAATACAGCAGGCTCGCTTAAAAAATATTTAGACTCATCTGCTTGGAAAGAAAATGCATCGTTTATTGATAGCAGTTGGAGTCGTTTAGAACGCTCACGTCTTAGTAAAATGCGTACATGGAGAGAGAAAGAGTTTGCAGCTATCAATCAAAATACCAGAACACTTTTTTATCCTTTCTCGGGACCCGATTTTTTGACTGCATTTACATTTTTTCCTGATGTAGATAAATATATTCTTATTGCCTTAGAACCAATGGGCAAACTTCCTGAAATTACAAAACTGAAACACAAAGATGCCGAAGAATACATTCATCAATTTAAAATTTCTCTGACAGATATTTTCAATAAAAGTTATTTCATTACTAAAAATATGAACCGTGACTTGAATTATCAGAAAGTAAATGGTGTGCTTCCGGTACTTGCATTTTTTATTAAACGCACCGGTAACGAAATTGCAAATATTACCTATGTAGTAAAATTAGAGAACGATAGTATTATTGAAGTTCCGTATGATTATGCCGATAAAAAAAATCTTCCTTTTGGTGTGCGACTTGACATTGTAAGTAACGGAAAACCGAAAACCGTTTATTATTTCAGACAAGATTTAAGCAATAAAAAGTTTGATAACACTACTGCTTTTTATAAATATTTAAGTAAAATGGAAAGTCCTTCTACGTATGTAAAAAGTGCTTCCTATCTTTTGCATAATGATTTCATGAACAATATTCGTTTGTTTATTTTAGATAAATCAAACAATGTAATTGAAGATGATACCGGAATTCCGTTTAAATATTTCACTGAAAAAGGCAATTGGAATTATAAAATTTATGGTCAGTATGCAAAACCGGTTAAAGATTTTAAATGGCTCGATTTGCAAAAAGAATTACAGGCAGTCTTTGAAAAAGACAGCGCAAGCGTAGGTCAAATGCCTTTTCATTTAGGATATCACTGGGGCAGCAAAAAAGATGTGCTGATTGTTTGCGACAAAAAATAAAACTCGGCAGTAAAATTTAGAATTTTGCTTTATATTAAATTTTTCGTAAACTTGTTATATTAAATTTATGAGTATGAAAAAATTTCTCGCTTTTCAAACAAGTTTATTGTTGGCATTGCTTTTTGCGTTTAACGGGTTGTGTGCCCAAAGTGATGTAAAGAAACCGGCTGCAATAGATACTTCAAATTGTCTTGTTTTTACAGGTAAACTCGATGCCTCTATGAAGAGTGCAGAGGGAGAGTATTCCGTAAAACTCATCCGAGATAATAAAGTGATAGAAACACAAATCATAAAAGTTAAAAAATCATTTAAGTTTACGCTTAAAAAAAACATGTTTTATACTATTAAGGTTGAAAAAGAAAGCTTTATTCCAAGGTTATTCAGTATTTCAACAACGCTGCCTTACAGTGTGGAAGTTGGAAATTTATTTAAATTTAATTTTGAGACTAACCTCATAAGTGCCGACTTATACCACCAGTTTGATGATGATGATATGGATTTTCCGTTGGCACTTATCAGCTACGGTAAAAGCTGCGATTGTTTTGAATACAATAAAAAATATACCGAGGAGATAATGAACCGCATCATTAATAGATTGCTGTCAGGAGCTTAATAGCGTTCTATTTTCCTAAAACCTGTGATATAAAATAGCCGAACAAAGCAGGTTTTAATGCTAATGTAAAGACCAAGCCAAATATTGCCCCAAAAAAGTGTGCATTATGCCCAATGTTATCTCCCCCGCGCTTGGCCATGTACCAACTGTAAGTCAGAAATAAAATTCCAAATAGCCAGGCCGGTATAAAAACAGGTATAAATATAATGCCCATGCCCATTGTGGGATTAATTAAAATAGCACTAAAAACCACGGCATTCACGGCGCCACTGGCCCCAACAGAAGAGTAAGCTGTATTATTTCTTTGTTTAAAAAATTCAAACAGAGAAGAAAAAATAATACCTCCTACGTAGAGCAATATATAATAAAATAGGGCTTTCTCACCAAAAAGTTGAGGAAAAGATTGCTCTTCTACAATTTGTCCGAACATATACAAAGCAAACATGTTAAATCCCAAATGGGCATAATCTCCGTGCAAAAAGGCATGTGTAAAAATGCGGTAATATTGATTGTAATGAAAGCAAGCATAAGGACTGAATAAATACTTATTAAAAATGATAGCGTTGTTAAAGGCTAATAAAGAAAAAATTACAGAGACAATGATTATACCCGTAGTTACCATAAATAAGAATTTTGGTAAAAGTATAGTTTTTAGTTTGTTTGCAAGAGGCCTGACAATTTGCCTTTGACATCTCTTTAGGATAACTGGTTATTAAATAGGATAAATGGCGTAACATTATTAAGTGCAACAACTTGTTTATAAACTTTTTAGGTAAATTTTGATAGGTATAAAAAATGAACTACTTTAGCATCAACTAAAACTTTTTAGATGAAAAAGATAAAGTTATTATTTTTGAGTTGCTTGTCGGTTTTTATTTCGATGAGCGCTAAGCCTTTTACTTTGGGCGAAGGTTCTTTAGAATTACTGGATTTTTCGGTTATTCAGAATATGAATAAAATTGATATCAGGTGGAGTACATCTGTTCTGAAAACAGGAGGACCGTATTTTAGTATTGAAAAAAGTAAAGACGGGAAAAATTTTACAAAGCTGATTGATATGCCCGCTGTAGAAAATGAAAGCACTTTCACGGATTATTTTGAAACCGATTATCAACCTTATGAGGGAGTTTCTTACTATAGAATAAAACAAATAGACGCAGCCGGTAATTTCAGATATTCGCAAATAGTTACTTTAAAAATTGAAGAAGAAAAAAAAGTTGATGAATATGACGCAGTTTCAAGCGTTAGCCCCGAATCGTTTAAAGAAATGAATGTTGAAGATTCTGAAATATTACTTGTCCTTCGGGATAAAAACGGAAATGATTACTACTCAAAGGCTTCAATAAATTCAGATAACAGTAATGTAAACACCATAAATTTAGCTTGCCCTGTTACTTCAGGAACATATCAGATTATCGGTTCTTCAAACGAAAAACTGCATAGCCAAAACGTGTTTATCAAATAAATCGCTGCTTTCAAAAAAATGTTACTTTTGCCAATCAAAATTGGGATTAAATCCTTTTTTCGGGCTGTAGCACAGTTGGTAGTGTACTAGCATGGGGTGCTAGGGGTCGCAAGTTCGAGTCTTGTCAGCCCGACTTAAAATTAATTAATAAGCCATCTTTTGTAAGATGGCTTTTTTATATGGAAGGCATAGGAAAAAATCAGGCATTTGAAGATATTGAAATAGTTGATATTTCAAGCGAAGGGCTTGGTGTTGCCAAAGTAAATAATTTTGTAATTTTTGTTGAGGGTTCCGTGCCAGGAGATATATGTGATTTTAAAGTATACAAAAAGAAAAAATCTTTCAGCTTTGCTAAACTTACACAACTAAAAAAAGCTTCTTCGTTTAGAACAGAACCTGTTTGCAGCTATTTTGGCACCTGCGGCGGATGCAAGTGGCAAAATCTTTCTTACGATGCACAATTGCACTTCAAACAAAAACAAGTTACCGAAGCTTTTAAACGATTGGCAAAAGTCGAGGTAGGAGAAACACTTCCTATTGTAGGTTGCAAACAACCTTACTTTTATCGTAACAAATTAGATTTTGCCTTCTCCAATAAAAAATGGCTCACGATTCAGGAAATTGAAAGCGAAGAAAAATTTGATAACCGAAACGGATTAGGATTTCACATTGCCGGCGCGTTTGATAAAGTACTCGACATAGAAAAATGCCATTTACAATCTGATTTGTCAAACCAAATACGAAACGAGGTAAGAAGGTTTACGTTGGAAAATGGATACACTTTCTTTGATATAAAAATTCAAACCGGATTAATGCGCTCACTTATCATACGTACAAGCTCAACCGGAGAAGTGATGGTTATTTTTTCTTTTTTTAAAAATGACGAAGAAAAAATTACTTTACTTTTAAATCATGTTAAAAAAGAATTTCCGCAAATAACATCTTTGGTATATGTCATCAATCCCAAAGGAAACGATACTATTTTTGATTTAGAGGTACATTGTTTTGCGGGAAAGCCATTTATGTACGAAGAAATGGAAGGCTTGAAATTTAAAGTGGGACCAAAATCTTTTTACCAAACAAATTCTTCTCAAGCTTATGAGTTGTATAAAGTAACTCGCGACTTTGCAAATTTACAGGGTAACGAAATTGTTTATGATTTATATACCGGCACAGGAACTATTGCCCAATTTGTTTCTAAAAATGTAAAAAAAATAATCGGTATTGAAAGTGTACCTACTGCTATTGAAGATGCCATTGAAAATGCAAAATTCAACAACATTAATAACGTTTCTTTTTTTGCCGGCTACATGAAAAATGTTTTTACCGATGAGTTTATTGCAACGCATGGCAAACCCGATGTAATTATTACAGACCCGCCCCGTATTGGCATGGACGAAAAGGTGGTAAGAAAGATTTTAGAAATTGCTCCAAAGAAAATTGTGTATGTAAGTTGTAATCCGGCTTCTCAGGCACGCGATGTTGCCATCCTCTCCGAGAAATATAAAGTAATTAAAATTCAGGCGGTAGATATGTTTCCGCAGACTTTACATATAGAAAATGTAGCTTTGCTTGAACTTAATTGATTAAATTGGCAGTCGGAAGTATGACACAACACATCATCATAGAACCTAAAAACGAGAACAAGCGCTACTTTAGAGATATCTGGCAGTTTAAAGGTTTGTTTTATTTTCTTGCCTGGCGAGATGTGCGTGTACGCTATAAACAAACAGTTATTGGTGTTGCCTGGGCTTTATTAAGGCCATTATTAACTATTTTGGCTTTAAGTTTAATGCGATGGTTATTTAGTAACGAGCAAAACCCTAAAATTCCTTTTCCACTTTTAATTGCTGCCGGAACTTTGCCTTGGCAGTTTTTTTCTGCTGCTTTTAGTGATGCCTCAAATTCTTTGGTAGCAAATTCAAATCTGGTTTCAAAAGTTTATTTCCCTCGTATAATTGTTCCTGCAAGTGCTATCATAGTTTGTTTAATCGATTTCGCGGTTTCATTTGTTATTGTTTTAGGGGTTATGATGTATTATCATTTTTTTCCCGGTATTCAAATGTTGTTTCTCCCACTTTTTTTGTTGTTGGCTGTTATTACGGCTTTGGGTACCGGTTTGTATGTAGCTGCACTAAATGTAAAGTACAGAGATTTTAAATATGTAATTCCATTTATTGTGCAGATTGGAATGTATGTCTCTCCTGTTATGTTTAGTAGTAATGAGTTTTATGCGAAAGCCTTAATACCCGGTTGGGCAAAAAATTTGTACGCTTTAAATCCAATGGTATGTGTTATTGATGGTTTTCGTTGGTGCATTTTTGGTGAACAGGTTCCGATTGATATAACCAAATTTTTAGTGTCGCTCGGTGTGAGTATACTAATGTTGGTAATTGGAATTACTACTTTCCGTAAAATGGAAAAAGATTTTGCAGATGTAATCTAAAAAGTATCGCCATCCCTAATTCGTTTCAGAGACTGATTAATGAGAATAATAAGATGCTGAAATAAATTTAGAAAAACAAAGTAAAAATAAATTAAAATGAGCTTTATACTTTCAGAAACAATCGGACAAGTTTTAAAACTAACCTTAAATCGTCCGGATAAATTTAACAGCTTTAACCGCACTATGGCACTTCAGTTGCAGCAAGAATTAGACAAGGCATATACGGATGATACTATTCGTGCAGTGTATTTAACCGGATCAGGAAAAGCTTTTTGTGCCGGACAAGATTTGTCAGAAGCAATGGATGATAAAGGACCGGGTATTACAAAAATTGTAGAAGAGCATTATAACCCGATAATTCTAAAAATTCGCAACCTCGAAAAACCAGTTGTGTGTGGCGTTAACGGTGTTGCTGCAGGAGCAGGGGCAAATATTGTTTTAGCCTGTGATGTTATAATTGCCGGAAATTCTGCTTCTTTCATTCAGGCCTTCAGTAAAATTGGTTTAATACCTGATAGCGGCGGAACATTTTTTTTACCTCGCCTTGTTGGTTTTCAACGTGCTCTTGCGCTTGCCATGTTAGGAGAAAAAGTAACTGCCAATAACGCTGAACAAATGGGAATGATTTATAAAGTAGTAGAAGATGAATTTTTGCAAAACGAAGGTATGCAAATTGCAATTACTTTATCTAATATGCCTACCAAAGGGTTAGGTTTGACTAAAAAATTATTTAATCTTGGATTAACCAATAATCTTGAAGAACAATTAAAAGCTGAAGGAGAACTGCAAACAATTGCCGCCACTACCCACGATTATAAAGAAGGTGTAAATGCTTTTTTAGAAAAACGTAAACCTGTTTTTAAAGGAAAGTAACTTCATTTACTACTGAGACACAGAGCGCACAGAGTTTCACGAAATTTTTTTGAAGGAGGTATTGAAATACATTAAAACAATAATCTCTGTATTTCTCCATGTCCTCCGTTTCTCTGTGGTGTCTGTATTAGCTATTGAAAAAAATATCATAACCAAAACGAATAATCGTTCCTGCAACTACAATAAGAAAAAATAGGCGTATAAATTTATTTCCCTTTAGTAAGGCCAATCGTGCACCTAAAAAGGAGCCAATTAAATTGCATATTGCCATAGGTATAGCATAGTTAAAAAGTATATTCCCACTTCCTGCAAAGAAAAAAATAGAACCAATATTTGTAGCTAAGTTTACAAATTTTGCATGAGCACTTGCTTTTAAAAAATCAAAACCAAGAATGCTTATAAAAAACATGACTAAGAAACTTCCTGTCCCGGGGCCAATAAACCCATCATAAAAACCAATAATCAAGGCAAATACTATTCCGTAAATAAATTCTTGTTTTAAATTTTTGTTGCTTGTAGTGGCGGTTCCAAAATCTTTTTTTGTGTAAGTATAAATTACAACAAGTATAAGAATACCAAACATCACGGGTTTCATAAATGAATTACTTATGTGTGATACGGTTAAAGAACCCGCATAAGCCGCTATAAAAGCAATGATACTCATTACTCCAAGTAATTTCCATTGCAGGGCTACTCTTTTGGCATATTGAACGGCTGCAATGGATGTTCCAAAAAAAGAAGGAATTTTTGTAGTCCCTAATAAGGTTGCAACAGGAAATTGCGGAAGCGTAATTAATGTAGCCGGGGTTTGCACTAAACCACCGCCTCCAACTATTGCATCAATAAAACCTGCTATCAGTGCCGCAAAACAAAGTATGATTAATTCTATAGTCATATACTTCTCCCTCTCCTGAGAGGAGAGGGTTGGGGTGAGGTCGGTGTCTAACAAAACCCTCTTATCTTGTAAACTAAATACCCTGTTATTTCGTGCAGTAAAAGTTCCCATTGCTCAAGAGCATTTGCGTTTGGTAATAACATAAAATCTAATTCAAATTTTCTTGGGCCACTATATCTATCTGCGGGGTAGGGTACTAATTTTGTTATACCCGCTTTTTCAAAACAGCCAATAGCCCTGCGTAAATGAAAAGCAGAGGTAACAAACAACAGATCATTATTTATATGCAAACTATCCAATATTTTTTTTGTCAGAATCGCATTCTCCATTGTATTGCGCGATTGATTTTCGGTAATTATGCAACTATCCGGTATTCCGATTTTGACAAGGTAATTTTTTAGAATAGTTGATTCCTTTTCTTCGGGATGCGATATACTGCCCGAGCCTCCCGAAATAATTATTTTTTTTATTTGTCCGTTTTGAAAAAGAGGTATAGTCTGAAAAATACGATCAGCACTGCGCATAAACTGGGGTTTATCTTGCCGCGCATCATACCAAATCATTCCACCCAATACAATGGCATAATCGTATTTTTGTGCCGGCTTTAAATCGGGGGTAGTAACTTCCCACATACGCATGGCTTCATCTGCAATAAACGAGTTTGAAAAAACATATAAAGTAACAAGCGATATAATAAATAACTTTCGTTTGCGTATGGGATTTTTAGAAAAGAAAGAAAACCCAAATAAAGTAAATACCCAGGTTAGCGGACTAATTAAAAAAGTGAGTATCTTAGAGAGAATGAAAAACATTAGACAAAAATAAACTAATTGAATGAAGACAAAAATTTTATTTGGGTTAGCATTTAATGGGCTTTGTATGCTGTGTTTTGGTTGGCTTTTGCTCAATTCCACATTAAGTTTATATTTACTTAAAATGGGGCAGGGGCAACTGAATTTAATTCTTCATACCCAAAAAATAGAGGATATATTGAAGGATGGTAAACTTTCTAAAGAAGAAAAGGAAAAACTTTTATGGGTAGAAAAAATAAAGCAATATTCGGTTGATAGCCTTGGATATAAACCCACAAAAAATTTCACTACTTATTTTAACCAAAATAATCAACCCATACTTTGGGTGGTAACGGCCTGTAAGCCTTTTAAATTTGAGGCGTATATGTGGGAGTTTCCTTTGTTAGGTAAAGTTTCGTATAAAGGTTTTTTTAATAAAAATCTGGCTCAACAGGAATATTTAAAATTGTTACGCGCGGGTTACGATGCCGATTTATCTACCGTTAGTGCCTGGAGTACCCTCGGCTGGCTTTCTGATCCTGTTCTGTCTTCCATGCTTAAAAGACCTAAGAGCCGGCTGGCTAATCTCTTATTTCATGAATTATTTCATGCTACTTATTACGCATCGGGTACAGTTGATATAAATGAAAATCTGGCAAATTTTGTGGCTTTTAAAGCAACAAATAAGTTTTTACAAAATGATACTACAGAACTTAATAGGTATTTGCAAAGTACGCAAGATGATTCTCTCTATAACCGCTTCATTTTTTCGGGATATGAAAAACTGAATGCTTTTTATGAAAAGACCCAAAATGCCAATACATTATATCTTTTAAAAGAAAAACAAAAAATGTTAAATAAAATATATTTTGAGTCTACCAGACTAAAACTCAATAACTCTAAACGTTATGAAAATGCTAATAAAGAGATTCTAATCACCAAAAACGCCTTTTTTATGGATGCCCGTCGCTATGATGGGCTATACGATTCGTTAAATAGGGTGCTGGAGGATAAATACAAGGGTAATCTTAAAAATATGATTAGTGATTTGAAAAATAAAAATTAGTATCTTTAAACTTGGTTTGATTTTTGATAGAAATACAAAAAATTTGAATATGAAGAGATTTATAGCTTGTGTTATGATGTTTTCTGCCGTGTTGGGCGCAAAAGCGCAAAACGCTTACGAGATTAAAGTAAATATAAAAGGTATTAAAGATTCTGTTTGTTATCTTTTAAAGTATAAATGGGATACCCAATGGATAGTTGATACCGCTAAGGTTAAAAAAGGAAGTTTTGCCTTTAAGGGAAATAAACCGTTAGAAAAGGGGCTTTATGCCGTGCTTAGGCAAAGTAAGACTTATATTTATTTTGATATGCCGGTAGCCGATGTGCAAAAATTTTCAATCGAAACAGATACAGTTGATTTGTACAGTAAAATGAAAATTACAACCTCGCCTCTTAATGAAGATTTCAGGCAGTTTGTTGTTTTTATGTCTTCACATTACAAATCAACTTATGAATTTGAAAAGGATGTAAAAGCACGCAAGGATAAAGATTCTACTAAACTGATTATACAAGAAAAAACAAGACAGTTTGAAGAAATTAAAAAATATCAAAAAGAGTATCTGGCTAAAAACCCCACAAGTTATTTAAGCACCATTATTCATTTACAAAACGAGGTAGAAATACCGCCTGCGCCAAAAGCTTCTAATGGCAGAAAGGATTCTTTATGGGAATTAAATTATTATTTAAACCACTATTGGGATGGCGTTCCTCTTAATGATATTGGAACTCTTAATACAAATAAATTATTTTACAATCGTCTAAAAAACTATTTCGAGAAAGTTATTGTTCCTACTCCTGATAGTCTGATAAAAGCCTGTGATTGGTTGGTGAAGCAAACGGGTGATAATAAGGAAATGTTTAAGTACATGGTTTATTATACCACTTTTACAACCGAGAGCTCTAAAATAATGGGCCACGATGCCGTGTTTGTCGATTTGGTGGATAAATATTACCGCACCGGAAAAGCGTATTGGTTGGATGAAAAGCAATTGGAGAAAATAATTGAACGCGCCGATATTCTAAAACCTCTTATCATTGGAAAAATTGCACCCGATATGGATATGGTAGATACCACCGGTGCTAAAACAATTAAAAAATTAGGTATCGATACTATTACAAACAGCGAACGCTTAACTTCGGTTTATTTTGCCAATCAGCAAATTTTACAAAAAATATTTGTGCCCTTACACAAAGTAAAAGCAGATTATACGATTTTAATTTTCTGGGATGTAGATTGCGGACATTGCCAAAAGGATTTACCAAAGTTGAGAGATATTTACAACAACTATAAAAAAGAAGGCAAAAGTGTAGAGGTGTATGCTGTTTACACACATCATGAAGTTGAAAAATGGAAAAAATTTATTTGCGACAACAAACTTAATTTCCTGAATGTGTATGACGGTGTTCATTTAAACGACTTAAAAAAGAAGTTTGATATTTTCAGTACACCTGTAATTTACTTACTTGATAAAAACAAAGTAATAAAAGCTAAACGTATTGGCGTTGATCAGGTAGAGGATGTAATTAAGAACCTTAGCAAAATAAAATAACGCTCCTTTTATTTTTATATAGCCCGGAGGGTGCCCCCGAAAGTTATTTGGATGCCATACAGCCCTTTACTTTTTAAGTAGGTCTGTGCATTTATAGATAAAAATCTTTTATGTATTTTTGTTACAAGAGTCAAACAAACAGACTTTTTCATTAACTGTGAGTAGTATTTACCGGAAAATAATTGAGATAGAAAATAGCAATAGTAAAGCAGCTTTGTGTACGATTATTACTACTAAAGGTTCCGCTCCCCGTAAAACAGGGTCAAAAATGATAGTTTATACCGATGGCTCTATTGATGGGACTATTGGCGGCGGGGCACTCGAAAAACTGGTAATTGAACAGGCGCTGGATGTGATTAAAAATAACACATCAAAATTGGTGAAGCATAATCTAGTCACTGAGCTTGCGATGTGTTGTGGAGGTACAGTTGAACTTTTTATAGAACCAATCATGAACAGAAAAAAAGTATATATTTTTGGAGCGGGACATGTTGGCAAAGCTTTAGCTAAATTCGCTACAGAACTTGATTTTAATGTAACACTAATCGATGATCGTTACGAGGCGTTTGATGGCATTGATATTCCGGAATGCACGTTGATAAAAGACCAGCACGCTACAGCAATTGAGCAATTGAGTTTTGACGAAAATACATTTGTTGTAATTTTAACCTATAACCATGCATACGATAGAGAGATTCTGGCCTTAACATCGAAGAAAAAACACCAGTATATAGGTATGATAGGCAGCGAACGTAAGGTGGAGATCGCAAAAAAAAACATCATCGCTTCTAATATTCTTAATGAAGAGGAGATTAAAGATATTGATATGCCTATCGGTTTGGATATTGAAGCCATTACTCCACAGGAAATTGCAATAAGTATTTTGGCTAAACTGATTGAGGTAAGAAATAAAAAACATATTTAACGAATTTTTATGCAACAAACTATCTCTTTTGTATTAGACGGAAAAATTCAAATCATTGATTTTAACGAACAATACGAGCCGACAACTACCGTATTAAATTTTTTGCGAAACAGCCCTTTACACAAAGGAGTAAAAGAAGGATGTGCCGAAGGCGATTGCGGCGCTTGCACCGTTGTTATCGGCGAATTAAGTCTTGATAAAAAAATGCACTACAAAGCAATTGATTCCTGTCTGGTGTTTTTGCCAATGATACATGGAAAGCAATTGATAACGGTTGAGAACCTTTCTTCAAAAACCGGTTCATCAGAAATATTGCACCCTGTGCAGCAAACAATGATAGATTGTAACGGAAGCCAGTGCGGGTATTGTACTCCGGGAATTATTATGTCGTTGTTTTCATTGTATAAAACAGAAAATAATCCTTCAAAGGAAACCATTGAAGACGTACTTACCGGTAATCTTTGCAGATGTACGGGTTACAAACCTATTATTGAAGCGGCAGCTAAGGCGTGTGTAAATAAAGGCGAAGATCAGTTTACGCATAACGAAAAACATATTGTTGATTTACTTCTGCAAATAAAAAACGAAACTCATTCATTAGAAATAGTTACTAAACAACAAAAATATTTTCAACCTAAAACAAAAGCAGAAGCATTAACCTTACGAAATAAAATGCAAAATTCTGTTTTGCTGAGTGGAGCTACTGATGTGGCCTTGCGGGTTACCAAACGCCATGAATTGTTGGAGGAGATTATTGATCTCTCGAATATTGATGAATTAAAAAAATGTATCAAGACGGATTACATTTTAAAATTTGGTGCGGGAATGAGTTTGGAAGATGTAAAAACAATTTCTGAAAACGAATTACCTGCATTGCACGAAGCGCTTGTAGTTTTTGGTTCGAAACAAATACGGACATTGGCTACGCTGGGCGGAAACCTTGGCTCGGGTTCTCCAATAGGAGATACATTGCCGGTGTTAATGGCTTATAATGCAGAAATAAAATTACAAAGTGTAGACGGAGAAAGAATAATCTCGATGAATAAATTTATTCTTGGATATCGCCAAACAGAACGTAAGCCCAATGAAATTATTACGAAAATTAGTATTCCAAAACCGGCAGAGAATACAAAAGTGAAATTTTATAAAGTATCTAAACGTAAAGATTTGGATATATCTACAGTGAGTGCAGGTTTCAGTGTAACAGTAGAAAAAAATAAAGTAAGTGCAATCACTCTTGTTTATGGCGGCATGGCGGCTGTTACCAAAAATGCTGTAAAGGCTGAAGCATTTTTAATGGGCGCCGAATGGACACGCGAAAACATTGAGCAAGCGATGGATATGATTTATACCGAATTTACACCGCTTACAGATGCCCGTTCGGGTGCGGAATTCAGAAAACTTGCTGCAAAAAATTTATTAATGAAATTTTGGAATGATACACAAATTAAAATTTTAAAATGAAAAACGTACCGCACGATAGCGCAAGCAAACACGTTTCAGGACAATCAATCTACATTGACGATATCCAAGTAAATTCTCAATTGCTTATAGGCCGTGTGGTTTACAGCAAACACGCGCATGCAAAAATAAAATCACTTAATCTGTCAGAAGCAAAAAAATTAGCGGGTGTTCTTGCGGTACTGTGTTACAAAGATATTCCGGGACAAAATCAAATGGGTCCGGTTATACACGATGAAGTTTGTTTGGCTATTGATGAAGTTTTGTGCGTAGGGCAAGCCGTTGTGCTTATCGCCGCTGAATCGGAAGAAATTGCTATTGCGGCAGAAAAATTAATTTCTATTGAATACGAAGCACTCGAAGCAATTCTGGATATAAGAACAGCAATTGAAAAAAATTCTTTACTTGGTCCTATACGCACAATGAAACGAGGAGATGCGGATGCTGCATTAAAAAAAGCTCAACATGTTTTTAAAGGAGAACTTGAAACAGGTGCGCAAGAACATTGGTATTTAGAAACACAATCCTGCCTTTGTATTCCCGGAGAACAACAAGAAATTACAGCATACAGTTCTACTCAACATCCATCTGAAACGCAAGCTATCATTGCAGAAGTTTTAGGCATTGGAAAAAATGAAGTGGTAGTTGAAACACGTCGTATGGGCGGAGCCTTTGGTGGTAAAGAAACGCAAGGCAATTGGGTTGCCGCATGGTCGGCACTTTTATGTTATGCTACAAAACGTCCGGTAAAAATTAGATTATTTCGTGATGACGATCAAATCATCACAGGTAAACGTCATCCATATCTTATTCGTTATGAAGTTGGATTTGATGCTGAAGGAAAAATCTCCGCGTTGAAAGTTGAACAGAATGCTGATGGTGGTTGCGCTACAGATCTTAGTCTGGCAATATTGGAACGCGCTATGTTACATTCCGACAGTAGTTATTTTATTCCGAACATGCACGTAACGGGTAAGGCATATAAAACAAATCTTCCGTCTAACACAGCGTTCAGAGGATTTGGTGGCCCGCAAGGTGTTGCAGGCATGGAAACTATTATTGATCGCATAGCGAGATTTCTAAAAAAAGATGCAATCGATATCCGTAAAATTAATTTTTATGGAATTGATAAAGATAATATAACACATTACGGACAAGAGGTTGAATTAAATCGTTTGCATATTATTTATGATCAATTGATGGGATCTTCAGGCTATCGTGCGCGCAGAAAAGCAGTTGATGAATTCAATACTGCGAATGAATTTTATAAAAAAGGATTGGCTTTTACGCCTGTAAAATTTGGTATTTCATTCACTACTTCATTTTTAAATCAAGCAGGTGCGCTTGTAAATATTTATAAAGACGGAACTGTACTCGTGAATCATGGAGGTACTGAAATGGGACAAGGATTGAACACGAAAATTTCTCAGATAGCAGCAGCCGAACTTGGAGTAAGCTTATCAAAAATAAAAGTGAATGCTACTAATACTTCAAAAATTCCGAACACATCAGCAACGGCAGCTTCCGCAGGTACTGATCTCAATGGAATGGCTGTGAAAAATGCTATTGATAAATTAAAGTTACGAATCACAGAATTGTTTGCAAAAGAATTTAGTAAACCACATCCTGATAATCCATCACTGCAAGAAAATATTCGAATTGAAAATGATTTAATCTTCGATTCAAAAAATAAAGAAAGAAAAATTCTATTTGATGAAGCAATGACGGTTTGTAATTTCAATCAAATAAGTTTAAGTGCAACAGGTTTTTACAAAACGCCAAACATTGGCTGGGATAAAGCTACGGGATGGGGAAAGCCTTTTAATTATTTTGCTTTTGGAATGTGTGTGAGCGAAGTAGTGGTAGATACACTTACCGGATTTCATAAAAATTTACGTACTGATATTTTGCACGATGTTGGCGACTCTATCAATGCAGGTATTGATATCGGACAAGTGGAGGGCGGCTACATACAAGGCATTGGTTGGTGTACAACCGAAGAAGTAAAATGGAATGATAAAGGACATTTGCTTAATCATTCACCCGATACTTATAAAATTCCATCAGTACAGGATATTCCGGTGGATTTTAGAACTACTTTATTGCAGGGAGTTCCTAACCCGAATGCTATACGTAAAAGTAAAGCAGTGGCCGAACCACCACTTATGCTTGCATTAGCAACATGGTTGGCCATTAAAGATGCTGTATCTGCAGTAGCTAATCATAAGTTTGAACCTGAGTTTAAATTGCCTGCAACCAACGAAGTTATTTTGTTGAGCATAGAAGATTTAAAAAAAAGAATGAAATAAGAAGCAAAAAAAATTTGTTTTGAGGCAGCTTATTTTCAAATCAATTCACCATCTTTTTACGCCTGCCTTCCAGTATTTTTAAAAACGAACGTGTTTTTATTTCTTCTATTGTTAAGCCCGTTGCGATTACATCTTCGGCACTTATTGCTCCACTGTTCATAGCACGCAAAAAATAATTCAACAGCCCTTGTCCGGTTGCGGCATCGTCAAACACATCATCCGTTAAGGTTGCTCTCGCTGCTTTTTCAACAAACGCTTTCAAACGTTTTGCCGCATCTTCATAACTCTCTAAAAAGAAAGAATAAACAGCTGCATAACGCATCGGGAATTGTGCAGGATTCAAATCCCATCCCTGATACAAACCTTTCCATAAGGAGTAACGCGTATGGTCGTAAGCTTTTTTCCAACTACGTTGTACTACTTTTTTATTTTCAGCAATTTGTTCAGCGGTAAGATTATCTCCTCTGTGAGGACCAATAGGCATAACGTTGGTGGCACCATCCGAAAGCCAGATTCCTGTTGCTCCCAATGATACTTTCATAAAGTGATGTGCAAAATCACAAACCGCATGCCCCATATCCTGGTATTTGGCCGTGATGTTACATGCAGCTGTATAGTCATACGTACCAAAGGCTGTAGCAATCATTCTTCCTTTACTTGCTTCAACAAAAGTTCTCAACGGATTTTTTCCGTCCTTATCAATTACTGCTTGAGTTGTTTCCACCATCATTTCCATTTTAAGCGCGCCGCTTTCAATTTTAGTGTTTGTTTCAATCATCTCGAATAATTTTACCAATGCAGTTACTTGTTCAGGAATTGTAACTTTTGGCAACATCACGACAAAGTTGTTCGGCAACTTTCCATTCGTGAGTTCTGATAAAGTAGTCAGAAAAATATCAAGGGTTCTTGTGCCGCGTTCCTTCATGTCTTCGGTGAACGGTTTTATTCGTATTCCGATAAAGGGCGGTAAGGAATTTGCTTGCATTCCTTTTGCTACTTCGGTTGCCGCTTGCACTGCAGTTGCATCTTCTTCTTCCGTTGAGCGATTACCAAAACCATCTTCAAAATCAATTCTAAAATCTTCTAAGGCTTCTGTCTTTAATTTATTTATTACTTTATTGTATGTAGTGTACGATAACCAGGCAATTTCTTTTTTACGATCCTGCTCCGAACTGCTGTCCATTTTTTTAATAATGTTATTTATTCCTGCAGTATCAGAAGGGAGCGATGTGTGACCGGGAAGTTCTATTGCTTTTGCAAACTCAACAAAGTTGGGAGCATTATTTAAAAGCGTTTTCATGGCGGCTTGCCCCATTTTAGCTGCAGAATCAGCGGTAAATAGATCTGCTCCGCCATAAACGGTATGCACGGGTTGCCTGTCTGGTTTATCGCCGGGATAAATTTTTTGAAATGCTTTATTTGCTTTTCCTAATTCACTCAGTATAGATTCTCTTTCGTTGTTTGGAATTGATTGTTTCATATGTAAATTATTTATTTTTTGTGGTCATATGGAATGCGCCAGTTTGAATCGGGATTTTCATTCGTGTTTGTGCTTTTTCCGCAAACATGGCTATTTCATGATTTTTTAAAATTGGAACGCAGATGAAGCTGATTAGTATGATTGGTTATGATAAATGATTTATTACGAGACTAACTTCCACGATATGTTGAATAACCATACGGATTCAGCAAAAGCGGAACATGATAATGTGATTGATCGGTAGTTTCAAAAGAAATTGTTACTGAAGGGTAAAAATATTTTACACCCTGTGCTTTAAAATAAGAAGCTGTATCAAAAACAAGCCGGTATGTGCCGGGCGCTAATTTTGTTTCACTCGTAAGTAAATCAGGGAGTCTTCCGTCGGCGTTTGTTTCTCCTTTTCCTAATGTTGTCCGGGTACCATCGGCATTAAGTTTTTCGAGTAGGATGTGAACTCCTTGTGCAGGCTTACCTTTGGAAGTATCTAAAACGTGTGTTGTAATTGGGCTCATAAAAATAATTTTTCGAGGCGTAAATGTGTAATTTTATTTTGTTCGTTCATCGCAATTTTTAATTCTGTTGCTGGATCGTTTGCTAAACGAATATTCAGTAAGGCTAACATTTCATCTGCGGTTTTACCGGTGGCACACACAATAAAAATATAACCGAATTTTTTTTCGTAAGCCTCGTTGCCCTTTGCTAAAGCTACAAGTGTGTTATGTGTAGCGTTGTTAACACCCGATTGTTCTCCGCCTGCCCATTCTTTTGTAACAGCAAATTTTTTTTCGAGACTTTTCAAATCACCAATTTTCGGATGATGCGTAAAAGCTTCCAATCCGTCTTGAGCAGAACAATTTGCCCAAATGCTATCTGAAATATATACTAATTCTTCTTTGTTTTTAAACGGTTTTTTTTTCGCCAATTGTTGAGCCCACATAGTGGAGCCGCAGCATTTAAAAAACTCTTCGCACGCTTTGTTGGTATTTAAATTATTTAATTCTTCGATACTCATTTTTATTTTTTAATATTTCCGAATAAGCGCAAACGACTGATTCCCCCATCCGGGAATATGTTTAAACGAACATGTGTAAACGGACCAGGGCTAACAATTTCTTTTTCAAAAAAATGTTCATGATCGGCTTGCAGTTTTTGTTTTGACAAAACTTCTGTCCAAACTATATCAGGTGAATTTACATCAATAAGATCTATGTCTACACTTTCCAGTTCTATTCCTCCGGTGGTAGGAATTACCTCTGTTCTTGTTATGCCGAATGAACTTGCTCCAACGTCAACCGTTTCCATATCTATTCCTTCAATAGAACAGGTGTCGGGATAGTTTCCTTTAAAATGACAAGTATCAACCAATATTTTTTTAATATCTCCTCGCTGTGCCAGTTTTACTATTACCCAGTCGCGGTTGTTTGGGCTGCGGTTACGTTTAGTTTCCCATCCATCGCCCATGTTGGCACCTCTTTCGGGCATAATTAAATTATCCATGTGAGAAAAGAACATATCGTTGCACAAAACAGATTTAGCTCCGTTAGTTGCCGCCGCCAGGTCAATTATTTCATCTTGTTTAACGGCGTCCCAGTTTTTATACACTTCTCCGTAAACTTTTAAACGTGCCACGCCGCCATCCGGATAAATATTAAGCCGAAGATGTGTCCAAATATTGCCATTGTCAATTTCATAAAAATTTTGATTCCCCGGAGCTAAAGGTGATTTAGCAAGAATTTCAATCCATTCTACATTTTGAAAAGTTTCTGATGAAGCAGCGTTCCCGATGTTGCAAGCCTCAATAGAAGCATGTGGAGGATGGTTTCCTAAAAAGAAATTGGTGTCGATGTCAAATCCTCTGATAATTCCGGAAGCGCCTAATTTAATAATACACCAGTCGTGCCCCGGAACCCGCTTTCTGCGAGATTCCCAGCCGTCCATCCATTTTCCTCGATCGGTATATTTATCGGCAATAAAAATTCCTCTACCGGGTTTTAATAAATTTTCTTTCTCTGCAAAAAAATCATCGCTGCAGGAAATTGCTTTTCCGCCTAAGCGTTCTGCAGCAAGATCAATCAATGTTGTAAATTCCGGACTTTCTGTTTTAGTAATCTCCATATATTTTAATCTTTTCTCAAAAGAATTTTCCCCTGTGGTAAAGATAGGAAATTCCCGTTTTCAAATACCTTTTTGCCGCTCAGATAAGTTTGTTTTATTACTCCGCTCAATTCCTCACCTACGTATGGACTTATTTTATGCCGATAATGAATGCCCGCTGCTTTTACAATAAATTTTTGATTGGGGTCCCACACTACAATATCAGCGTCATACCCTTTTTTGAACTGGCCTTTTGTTTTTTCGAAACCAATAAATTTTGCAACGTGTGTGCTCATCAGCGCAGCAATTTTATTTATTGTGAAGCCACGTTTTTTAGCGGCTGTCCAAACAACGGGTAACGAAAACTGAATACTTGCAATGCCACCCCACGCTTCTTTTAAATTACCGGATTCAATTTTTTTCAAATCGGGAGTAGCAGGTGAGTGATCGGTAACAATAAAATCAATTGTTCCGTCTTTTAAAGCATTCCATAATTTTTCATTGTTTGCTCTTTCTCGAATGGGAGGAGCGCATTTAAAAAGCGTGTTGCCATCAGGAATTTTTTCAGCACAGAAATATAAATATTGCGGACAAGTTTCAACTGTTAAGGGTAAATTTTTATTACGTGCAATTTTTATTTGACTTAAAGAATCAGCAGAAGATAAATGAACGATGTGTATAGGACAATTAAATTCTTCACACAAAGCAATCATCATTTCTACTGCTTTATCTTCCCATATTTTTGGACGAGAATTCAAATAAGCCATATAGCTTGTGGGATTTTTTTCAAACGCGTGAATGCCTGCGTGCTTCTCATCCAACTCGGCATGTGCAAGTAATGGTATATGGTGTTTTGTTAGCGTAGATAAACCTTTTCGGAGGTCTTCCATTGTAACATTCGGGAACTCATCAATACCCGAATGAGTTAAAAATGCTTTGATGCCTAACACACCGGCTTCAATTAATTCTTCAAGTTTATCAGCATTGTCAGGTATAATCCCTCCCCAAAACCCGCAATTGCAATATAGTTTTCCTTGCGCTGCCTGTATTTTGTCCTGAAAAGTTTTTGCACTGATTGTTACCGGACTCGAATTTAAAGGCATGTCCACCAGCGTTGTAATTCCGCCGGCAATGGCAGCTTTAGTCATCGTTTCGAAACCTTCCCATTCGCTGCGACCGGGTTCGTTGATGTGCACATGCGAATCAATCAATCCGGGCATTACTATTAAATCGCCTACATCTTCTATAGGAAAATCCGGAGTATTTATTTTACCTTTTGTTATATCGGTAATTATTCCATCCTTTATTACCAGTGTAACATCCAAAAGTTCTGATCCGATGAGGGTCTGCGTACTATGTAAAGCAAAATCCGGTAATTGACTGGTCATGATACAATTTAATTTTTAGCGAATTTACTAAGCTTGTTTGTATCTTTACAATTTTTAAATAATAAAACATTGTCAGTTAAACGATACATATTTATCTTTTTGTTAGTAGTAACATCCAGCGCTTATGCCGGCGGCGGATTCTCTACTCATTTTAACAGCCATGATCTTTATCTTGTCTTGATTTTTTGTGCCGTTATTTTTATTGTGAATTATGTTTTAAAATCAGCTATTCGTGCATTAAACCACAGCCTTCTTCCAGACAAGGAAGGTAGTGATATTTCGGACAAACTTCAAGAAAAAATAAAAAGTCAGATTGATGATATAGGGCAGGCAAAATCGGTATTGTTCTATTGTGCGCTACTATTTATTTTCTTTTATACAGCTTATGCTTTTGTAAAAGGAACCACGATGGAATCGCATGTGGTAGAATGGATGAACCTTGTGGTACGCTGGATGCATGTAGTGTTTGGCATTGCCTGGATAGGGGCTTCTTTCTATTTTGTTTTTTTAGAGAACGCCTTGAACCGTACAGTAAATTTAAAAGAAGGAATTGCCGGAAACCTTTGGGCCATACACGGAGGAGGGTTTTATTATCTCGAAAAATACAAAGTAGCACCAAAAGAAATTCCTAAAGATTTGCACTGGTTTAAATACGAAGCTTATTTTACCTGGCTTTCGGGTTTTACATTGTTGGTAATTGTTTATTATTTGGATGCAAATATTTATTTAATCGATCCGAATGTTATGGTTCTTAGTCCCACACAAGGCATTGCCATTGGAATTGGCACTTTATTGTTTGGGTGGATTGTGTACAATACTTTATGCAAATCTTTTTTAGCGAAACATCAAACCCTCTTATCAATTATTCTTTTACTTTTTATAACATTTATTGCTTGGTTTCTTTCGCATGTATTTAGTAGTCGCGCAGCGTACGTACATGTTGGTGCAATGCTTGGAACACTGATGGCAGGCAATGTGTTCAGGGTAATTATTCCTGCACAAAAAGCCATGGTAAGCGCCGCAAAGGAAGGCAGAGAAGTTGATCCGTCATTAGGAAAAAAAGCGTTGCTGCGATCATTACACAATAATTATTTTACACTGCCTGTAATTTTTATAATGATTAGCAATCACTTCCCGAGTGCGTATGGTAGTGCTTTCAGTTGGATGGTTCTAATGGGGCTGACGATTGCAAGTGCTTTAATAAAACATTATTTAAATCTGAAAGAAAAGGGAGAAAAATCAGTTTGGATATTACCTATAGGAATTGTTTTCATTATCTCATTAGCTTTTATAACAAGGCCGGTAACAAAATCAGTATGTAAGGAAAATGCACCCGCAACATTTGTACAAGTAAATGCAATCATACAAAAACGTTGTGTTTCCTGTCACTCAGCCAATCCAACCGACGAAGTTATAAAGCTGGCCCCGAATGGAATTCTCTTCGATAAAAAGGAAATCATTTTAAAGTTTGCTGAACGTATTAATCAACGTGTAGTAATTACCCTAACTATGCCACAGGCAAATAAAACAGGCATTACTCAGGAAGAAAGAGATGCAATTGCCTGCTGGATTGAGAATGGTGCGAAGGCGGAGTAAGCAAAATTTCTTAATGGAATCTTATTTTCTTTTAGCCCCCGATCTGTATCATACTTCTATTTTCGATAATTTCCTGTAGCACGGGCAGATTAAAATCAAAACGACCTCCGAGTTCTTTCTTTTTGTTTTTTAAGCAGGATATAATCAAAGGTTCAATATCAGATCTCTTTCTCCATTCTGAAAGTATATCTGTTTCTCCTTGCGAGAATAAACAATTTTTCATTTTCCCGTCTGCCGTTAGGCGCAAACGATTACAACTTCCGCAAAAAGGTTCTGTTATCGTTGTGATAAATGCGAAAGTTCCTTTATGTCCGGTTGCCTGATATTTTTTTGCTGTGTCGTTTGGGGCATCTTTTAATTTTTCAAACGTATAATCGGCGCGAATCATGTTTAGCATTTCTTCGTATGAAAAAACTTTATCTCTTACCCATTCGTTGCCGGCAAAAGGCATAAATTCTATAAAACGAACATCCAGATGAAATTCTTTTGTCCATTTAATAAAATCATTTACAGCATGTTCATTTACGCCTTTTATTACTACCATGTTTACCTTCACTTTAAAATTTTGGGAGAGAAGTAAATGAATGTTCTCTATTATTTTTTTAAAGTCACCGCGTTTAGTAATTGCAAAAAATTCATCTGCATTGAGTGTATCCAAACTTACATTAACAGAGCGGATATTTGCTTTTTTAAACGTATCAATATATTCATGCACCAAAACACCATTCGTGGAGATGGTAAGTTCTACCGGTAATTTAGAAAGTTGTTGAATAATTTGCGAGGCATCTTTACGTACTAAAGGTTCGCCGCCGGTTAATCGAATTTTTTTAACGCCCAGTTTCACAAAAACTTTTGCGATACCTTCAATTTCATCAGCCTGCATCATTTTTTCTGAAGATGTAACTAATACTTTTTCATTGGGCATGCAATACAGGCAACGCAGGTTACAGGCATCGGTAAGCGAAATACGCAGGTAATCGTGAACACGACCAAATGTATCTTGTAATTGAAGTGTAGGCATTTTTGTTCCTCCAAAGTTAGTACAAGTTCTTTATTGGTCACCTTTAATTATTTCCTAATTTTGTTTATGTATTTTAATTATCGGAACAAATAGAAACGGGATGAACGAATTATTCGGCATATTAATTCTACTTTTTATTGTTGCTTTTTTCTACTCTTCAGTAGGACATGGAGGCGCGAGCGGATACATCGCAGTACTTAGTATTCTGGGAATAAGTGCTGTATTAATAAAACCCTCAGCTTTATTACTTAATATTTTTGTTGCCGGAATTGCTTTTTACCTATACTACCGCAACGGCCATTTTCGCTGGAAATTATTTTATCCCTTCGCTATTTTATCAATACCTATGGCTTATTTGGGTTCTTTTGTGGACTTAGACCCCACCTGGTATAAACGAATTCTTGGAATTTGCTTACTTGTAGCCACACTGCGTATCATTGGTGTTTTTAATCGTAAAGAAACTGTTGTAACCCGGCAACTGCCACTTATTACAGGAATCCTGATTGGAGTCGTATTGGGTTTTATAAGTGGAATGATTGGCATTGGAGGAGGAATACTTTTAAGTCCGCTGATATTGCTTTTTAACTGGGGAAATTTAAAAGAAACTTCCGCTGTTTCAGCTTTATTTATTGTTGTAAATTCTATTGCCGGAATAGTTGGTTTATGGAAACAAAATATAGTTTGGCATCCCCAGGTTTATTTATGGGTTGGTGTAGCTATTGCGGGAGGTTTTCTTGGATCTTATTGGGGAAGCGGGAAAGCAATAAACACCACACTTAAAAATGTATTGGCAAGTGTTTTATTTCTGGCAGCATTAAAACTTATTTTTATATAATTATGATAACTGTCGAAGAAGCAAAAGCCATTCTACTAAAAAACAGTATTGAATTAACTGAAACACACAATGTGAAAGCCGCTGATGCTTTGGGTTACCGATTGGCTGAAGATATTTATGCGCCACTGGATTTGCCACCATTTAATCAATCAAATGTAGATGGTTATGCAGTGCGCTTTTCATCAAACGAAAATAATACATGGAATGTAATTGCTGAAATTAAAGCAGGGGATAAGCCTTCAATTAAATTGAAAGAAGGAGAAGCTGTTCGTATTTTTACAGGAGCGATGGTTCCCGAAAGCAGCGACTGTGTTATCATGCAGGAGAAAGTCATTCGAAATATAAATGTAATTCAGTGTACTGAAACAATATTGAAAAAAGGGGAGCATATACGTAATGCAGGTTCTCAAATAAAAAAAGGACAATTAGCTTTAAGTAAAGGCATTGTTGTTAATCCTGCAGTAATTGGTTTTAGCAGCGCATTAGGATTGTCGGGAATTAAAATTTTTAAGAAACCAAACATTGCCCTTATTATTACAGGGAATGAACTTCAATCAGTAGGAAACACTTTAGAGTTCGGCAAAGTATACGAATCCAATTCTTCTATTATTCAATCTGCTTTAGGGGGAATGGGATTAACTATTGATAAACTTTTTTTTGCGAAAGATGACAAGAAGATTCTTGCAGACACGGTTAGTCAGGCTTTACAAGGCGCAGATTTGTTGCTTATATCAGGTGGTATTTCTGTTGGTGATTATGATTTTGTGAATGAAGTTCTCAATGAAAATAATACAAAGACTTTATTTTATAAAATAGCACAGAAGCCCGGCAAACCGTTGTTCTTTGGTAAAAATAAAAGCGTATTTATTTTTGGATTGCCCGGTAATCCTGCATCCGTGCTTACTTGTTTTTATGAGTATGTTTATCCGTTATTGAGAAAAATGCTTGGACGGGAAAATATTTTTTTGCGCTCTGTTCAAGTTCCTATCTTAACTGATTTTGAAAAGAAAAAAGGTTTGGCTCATTTTTTAAAAGCTAGGATTGAAAGTAACGGAGTGCAACCATTGGAAGGTCAGGAATCATTTAAACTAAGATCTTTTGCAGATGCTAATGCTTTCTTATATTTACCAATGGAAAAAGAAAATATAAAAAAAGGTGACCTGGTTGAAGTACATTTATTGCCTGAATTGTAAATTATGGAAATAAATATTTTATTTTTTGGGGAGTTGGCAACGATTGTTGATGCTAAAAAAATTGTTTTGCAAAACATGAAAGACACGGTGTCACTGAATGAACACATCCTTATGCAATACCCTTCCTTAAAAAATAAAACATATCGAATGGCAGTGAACAGGGAATTGGTAAGCGAAAGACGCGAGCTAAAAGACGGAGATGAAATAGCATTGTTGCCACCATTTGCAGGAGGTTGAAGAAATAATCATGAACGAGAAAAAAAATAAAACACATAAAGTAATATTGGAGGGTCCTATTAGTCCCCAATTTATTGCCGACTCAATTGCCAAACATAGTTCCAAAACTAATATTGGTGCACATACTATTTTTTTAGGGCAGGTACGCAAAGATAAAATTGAAGATAAAGAAGTTGTAGCGATTGAATATTCAGCTTATGAGGAAATGGCTGAAAATGAATTTCAGTCTATTCGTGAAGAAGCGTTTGAAAAACATAAACTCACCTGTATGCACATATACCATAGCATTGGTAAGGTTAAGGTTGGTGAAATATCTTTATTTGTATTTGTTTCATCTGTCTATCGAAGTGAAATATTTACTGCCTGCTCTGATATCGTTGAGCAAATAAAAAGCCGTGTTCCGATGTGGGGAAAAGAAATTTTTGAAGACGGAACATTTGTATGGAAAGCAAACAACAAACGAAGTAAAAATTCTTTTTTATAAAATATGGTTGATATAACACATAAAACTAATACGCTGCGACAAGCTACTGCACAAGCGATTGTTAAGGTAAGTCAGAAAAAAACAATTGATGCAATTGTAAATAAAACAGTTCCTAAAGGTGATGTTTTTGAAATGGCAAAAACGGCCGGTTTGTTTGCTGTAAAACGGACAAGCGATATGATTCCCGATTGCCACCCCATACCAATTGAATTCACGGCTGTTCGTTTTGAAATAAAAAAACTGGAAATATTTATTGAGTTGGAAGTAAAAACCATTTATAAAACCGGTGTTGAAGTGGAAGCTATGCATGGCGCATCTATTGTGGCACTCACTCTATACGATATGTTAAAACCAATAGATAAAGGAATTGAAATAGCTTCTATAAAACTATTGGGAAAAACAGGGGGTAAGTCTAGTATTTTAGCGCAAGCGCATTCACTAAAAGTAGCTGTACTGGTTATTTCTGATTCTGTTTCAGGAAAGAAAAGTGAAGATAAATCCGGTAAACTAATTATTGAAAAATTAGAGAAATACCATTTTAGTAATTCAACTTTTCATGTTGTCGCTGACGAAATTTTAGAAATACAAAAAATTATAAAACAATTGTGTAAAGAGGGAATTGATTTAATCATCACTGCCGGTGGCACAGGGCTTTCTCTCCGTGACGTAACACCGGAAGCAATCCAACCCTTAATAGATAAAGATATTCCCGGTATAATGGAAACAGCAAGGGTTTACGGACAAGCCAGAACTCCCTACGCCATGCTTTCCAGAGGAATTTCAGGTTTTATTGGAAATACTTTAATAGTAACTCTGCCGGGTTCCGTTAAAGGCGTGGAAGAATCGATGAATGCGCTTTTTCCTCAACTGCTTCATGTCTTTAAAGTCAGAGAAGGAATAAAGCACGACTGAAGAAAAAGTCTTACCTTTAATCCTCTTTACAATCTGAAACAATTAGAAATTAAAATATTCTAAAATGCAAATGGAAGAAAAAGAAAATTTTATGCGTGAAGCTATTCGTTTATCAATAGATTCTATGCGAGCGGGTAACGGAGGTCCTTTTGGGGCAGTAATTGTTAAAGACGGAAAAATTATTGCACGCGGTTTTAACAAAGTAACATCAACCAATGATCCTACTGCTCATGCCGAAGTAGTTGCTATTAGAGAAGCCTGTAACGTCTTAGGTAGTTTTCAATTAACAGGTTGCGAAATTTACACCAGTTGCGAACCTTGTCCGATGTGTTTGGGTGCTATTTATTGGGCACGACCTGATAAAATGTATTTTGCAAATACAAAATCTGATGCAGCTGCAATAGGGTTTGATGATCAATTCATATATAATGAAATTGAACTTAATGTATGCGATAGGCATTTACCTACTGAACAATTGTTGCAAGAAGAAGCGCTACTTGCATTTAAGGAGTGGCAGCAAAAACCGGATAAAATCAACTATTAGAATTAATTTTTATGAAATAGCCATGTTTGCTGAAAAACACAAACAAGAATGAAAATTCCGATTCAAACTGGCGTATTCCATATGACCTTTTTAAAAGAAATAATTTACATATGACATTTAGTGTAGAAGGAAATATTGTTGATGTATTGAATCAAGTTATTTTTAAAGGCATTATAACGGTTGAAAATGGCGTTATAAAAAATATTTTAAAAAAAGAGGTCTCATCCACTAATTATATACTTCCCGGATTTATTGATTCGCATGTTCATGTGGAAAGTTCCATGCTTATTCCTTCCGAATTTGCTCGTCTTGCTGTTACTCATGGCACTGTTGCCACCATTTCAGATCCTCATGAAATTGGCAATGTATTGGGCATTGAAGGTGTTAAATATATGCTTGACAACGGAAGGAAGGTCCCTTTTAAATTTTATTTCGGAGCTCCGTCTTGTGTTCCTGCTACAACGTTTGAAACTGCGGGTGCAATCATTGGCGTGAAAGAAATAGATGAATTATTGCAAATGCCTGAAATTGTTTACCTGGCAGAAATGATGAATTTCCCCGGAGTTTTATTGCAAGATGAAATCGTAATGAAAAAAATTCAACTGGCTCATCAATATAAAAAAGTAGTAGATGGTCATGCTCCCGGACTTCGCGGAGAAAATGCAAAGAAATATATTTCCGCAGGCATTACAACCGATCATGAATGTTTTACCTCAGAAGAAGCATTAGAAAAACTTCAGTTAGGAATGAAAATATTGATACGTGAAGGAAGCGCTGCGAAAAATTTTGAAGCACTTATTGATTTAATGCATATTCATTATTCCAATATGATGCTTTGCTCTGACGACAAACATCCAAATGATTTGGTTGTAGGTCACATCAATCAGTTGGTAAAACGTGCTATAAAAAAAGGCATTCCTCCAATGCGCGTGTTTCAGGCGGCATGCGTAAACCCGGTTAAACATTATGGAATGGATGTAGGGCTACTTCAAATAAATGATCCGGCAGATTTTATTGTGACAGACAATTTATCAGACTTAACAATTCTTGAAACATATATCGATGGGAAATTGGTCGCAAAAAACGGGAAAAGTTTTATCTCTTCTGTAAAAGCTGAAATCGTAAATAATTTTAATTGCAATAAAATTTTAGAAAAAGATATTGAAGTTACAGCACATAGTACTAAAATAAAAGTTATTACGGTAGAAGACGGACAATTAATAACGCGCCAACAGATTGCTGAAATGACTCCAAAAAATAATTTACATTACAGTGATACTTCTAAAGACATACTAAAGTTAGTAGTAGTTAATCGATATAACGATGCTCCACCAAGCGTTGCATTTGTAAAAAACTTTGGCTTAAAAGAAGGCGCAATGGCCTCCAGTGTTGCTCACGACAGTCATAATATTATTGCAACAGGAGTGAACGACGCGGATATTGTGGCTGCAATAAACTTATTGATTGAACACAAAGGTGGTGTTTCGGCTGTGAATGCTGATTTTAAAGATATTCTTCCATTACCGGTAGCCGGATTAATGAGTCTTGAAGATGGATACACAGTTGCAGAAAAATATGAATTGCTTGATAAAAAAATAAAAGCGTGGGGTTGCACACTGCAGGCGCCTTACATGACTTTGTCCTTCCTTGCACTGCTTGTGATACCCGAACTGAAATTAAGTGATAAAGCATTGTTTGACGGGACGGAATTTAAATTTACTTCTTTGTATCATTAGTCCCTTGTTTAAGCGGTAATATTTTTTTGAAATTAGTAATAGACAAAGGTTGTAGTCTGTTTTTAATTGTTAATGATTTAAAATGAACTCGTAGCATTAATAAAATCAAGCCTTTCAAACCGAAAGGCTTTTTTAGTTTCTCTAATTCTGAAAACATGTGATATGTGTAAGATTATTTTCAAAGCGTGTAACACCCTGGGTCTTTCTTATCCTCAACTTAGCGGTATATTATTTATAGGCTCTGAAAAGAAATCTTACTAATAAAACTATCATGAAAACGATTTTGCTTATTGAAGACAATGCCGATATTCTCGCTAACCTGAAAGAGTATTTGGAAATGGAAGGCTACGCCATACTTGTTGCTAAAAACGGTAAAACGGGCATTGAACTTGCCAAAGAATTTATGCCTGACTTGATTGTATGTGATGTTTTAATGCCGGAATTAGATGGACGTGAAGTGTTGAGTGTAATTAAAAACACATCTAAAATTTCCGAGATACCATTTATATTCAGTTCTTCCTTGTCTGAAATATTTAATAAAGCAAAAGCCATTAAACTTGGCGCCGACGATTACTTGTTAAAACCTTTTACATTGGAAACTTTATTAAAAACAGTAAAAAATTGCATAAAACCTAAAGGCACAAGACAAGGTAATACATTGAAAATTTCGTCTGACACCTCATTTACTAATATACCCGATTATTTATTGCGAGGAAGTTGGGAAATGCTTTACACGGGAATTATCGGGAAAAATAAATTTTCAATAGCATGAAATGCTAATGACAACCAGCTTCATCAGTAAAAGGAAAATAAATAAAGGTGAAAGCGTAAATGCTTCAGATTTAAGGCAAGGAGTTTTTGATTTAATTAAAACAACTTATCCGGACTTTGACCAAAATTGTTTTTTATCTCTTGACGAGCTTAATCATTACCGTCGGCTTTATCTTACCTCTCTTATTACGCAGGAAAAAGGGGAACTTGAAATTATTGACAGCGTTGTAATGAATGCAATTAAAAACAACACCATCCTATCAGAAAATATTGAAGAAGAAATTGAAAGTAAACTAACGTTGGGGCAAAAATTAGCAGATAGAATTGCTTCATTTGGCGGCAGTTGGACATTCATAATTACTTTTTTTTCATTTATTTTGGTTTGGATGCTTATTAATATATGGCTATTGACAATTACATCTTTCGATCCTTTTCCATTTATTCTTTTGAATCTGATTTTATCTTGCTTGGCGGCCATACAAGCTCCCATCATCATGATGAGCCAAAACAGAAGAGAAGAAAAAGATAGAAAACGCAGCGAACACGATTATAAAATTAATCTTAAAGCAGAATTTGAAATTAAACTATTAAGCGAAAAAATGGATCATTTACTTGTTCATCAAAACAAAAAATTATTAGAAATACAGGAAATTCAAACAGATTATCTGGAAGATTTGATGAAAGAAATAAAAAAGGTAAGCTTTAGTAATGCAAGGTAAAACATAATACTAATTGGCAAATAAGTAATATATGTAAGATTGAGTACCTCTTGTGTAATAATTAAAGGCTGCTAATATGGATTTTTGTATCGTATTTTATTAATCATCGTGGGAGAAGTGTTTTGTTTTGAAAGCCAAATTAAATGTTGATATGTATATAGATACCTTAAATAAATTATTCATCCCTGATCCTGAAACTCCTATAGAGCCTAACTATATTGAAAAGGAAGAGCAGGAATTTAGGAGGCCTGAAGTCCCGGTTATTAAACCTGTTAAACCGAGTGGCTCTATTCCCGAAACACTACCTCTTAAAATTCGATGAAAATTGAATCTATTGTGAACGATTTTTGAAAAAATGTAAAATGAAAATGTATGATATATGTAAGACTCTTTCATAATTGTGTAACAATTAAAAGGCAAACAGCAACATCTTTGTAACACAGTATTTATATAGCATAATTAAAAATAAAAGATAATCAAATGGAAACTCAAGGACTAAATTTATTTATTGTTGATGACAACAAATTAATGGTTTCAACACTTAAACAATATTTACAGAACAGATTCGGGCTCGGTTTGCAAATATCAACCTTCCATGACGGAGATAGTTGTATAGCAAAAATTGATAAAGATACACACATCGTTATTCTTGATTATTTTATGGAAGGTAAAAACGGATTAGATACGTTAAAATCCATCAAAGCTATTAATCCTAAAACAGAGGTCATCATGTTATCCGGTAATGAAGATATGGCCTTAGTTATTGATTCATTCAGAGCCGGCGCGAATGATTATGTTGTAAAAGGTGCCGGTGCCTGGAAAAAAATTACTAAAGTAGTAAGTCACATTATTACTGCACCTATCAGACTTATGGTAAGAGAGTTTGGGGTTTCAAAATACATGGCCATTTTTCTTCTGACATTTGTTACGATGGGTCTTGCGGTGGTTTTGGCATTAAATCTGATGAAAAGATAAAACATACCTCATATCAGAGAGGTATGACAAAAACTATCCTGAAACCCCTATGGAACGGTTATTGACTGAGTAATCGACAGAAATGAGTGAATTATGTAACTCTTTTCTTAAGTAATGTAACCATTAACCCCTAAAGTTCACCACCTTCGTCAGTATCTGTAAAATTCCCATTTGAAATTATTCATCAAATACATGGTAAGTGCCCGCTGCATAATGGCGGTGAAAGAAGAGTTGAAAAAACTCGGACTGCACTTTATTGTTGTTGATTTGGGTGAAGTGGATGTAATGGAAGATCTTACTTCCGAACAGCGTGAGCAACTGAAAAATGCTTTACTAAGTTCGGGGCTTGAATTAATGGATGATAAGCGAGCTGTTTTGATTGAAAAAATAAAAAATGTAATTACCGAAATGATTCATCACACGGATGAACAACCTAAAATGAATTATTCGGATTTTATCAGCGAAAAATTAAATTACGATTATACTTACCTTTCTAATCTTTTTTCTGAAGTAAAGGGTATCACCATACAACAATTTATCATCGTACATAAAATTGAAAGGGCAAAGGAGTTGCTCTTGTATGATGAATTAAATCTAACAGAAATTTCTTATAAACTGCATTATAGCAGCGTTGCGCATTTATCAAATCAATTTAAAAAAGTTACCGGGTTGTCACCTTCGCATTTTAAACAATTGAAAAATAAGAGGAGAAGTCCTATTGAGGAGATTGGTAATGCAAACGATATTAGTTAGTTTTTAAAAAACGCTATCAGAAAATAATAAAATGGAAAGAGTAAAAACGCAGGAATCTCAATATGCCCGCAGTTTAATTGAAGCCAGTCTGGATCCCTTGGTTACCATAAGTACCAAAGGTAAGATTACTGATATGAATGAGGCATTGGCAAATATTACAGGGATGACGCGTGAAAAACTTACAGGCACTGACTTTTTTGATTATTTTACCGAACCACAAAAGGCGCGTGAAGTTTACGAGGAAGTGTTTGCAAAAGGTTCTGTTGCCGATTCTCCACTTACGCTCCGTCATAAGGATGGCAAACTGACCGATGTATTATTTAATGGTTCAGTTTATAAAGATGATGTAGGAAAAGTATTGGGAGTTGTGATTGTTGCAAGAGATGTTACTGCACAAAAACTGCTTTCTAAATATTCTCTCAGCCTTATTGAAGCGAGTCGTGATCCATTATTTACAATTAGCCCACAGGGAAAAATTACTGATTTGAATGAGGCAACGGTTAAAGTAACCGGAGTATCACGTGAGAAATTAATAGGCACAGATTTTTTTGATTATTTTACTGAGCCCAATAAAGCACGTGAAGGCTATCAGCAGGTTTTTGCTAAAGGGTTTGTGGCAGACTATCCACTAACTATAATAGATGGTGGTTTGACGGATGTTTTATTTAACGGGTCCGTTTATAAAGATGATAGAGGAAACGTGCTTGGTGCGGTTGTTGTGGCAAGAGTTATTACCGAACAAAAAAGAATTGAAAAGGAACTTATAGAGGCAAGAATATTTGCCGAATTGGCTACAGAAATCGCAGAAGAAGCAAAAAGTAAAGCAGAAGATGCTACGCGAATAGCTGAAGATGCTGTGAAATCCAAACAACAATTTCTGTCAAATATGAGTCATGAAATTCGCACTCCCATGAATGCGATTATCGGATTTACAAAAGTGGTGCTGAAAACGGATTTAACATCAAAACAAAAAGAATATTTAACAGCTATAAAAATGAGTGGCGATGCATTAATTGTACTCATTAACGACATACTCGATTTGGCAAAAGTAGATGCCGGCAAAATGACATTTGTGCAAACGCCTTTCAAAATGGCTTTATCTTTATCGGCCATGCTGCATTTATTTGAGACAAAAATTCAGGAAAAAAATTTAGTGCTGGTTAAAGAATACGACAACAAAATTCCGGACGTTTTGGTTGGAGACCCGGTGCGTTTGCATCAAATTATTTTGAATTTGGTAAGTAACGCAGTAAAGTTTACAAACCAAGGAAAAATTACAGTAAGTGTGCGTTTACTCAGTGAAGATGAAGAGACGGCAACGCTTGAATTTGCTGTTACTGATACCGGAATAGGAATACCTGAAAATAAAATAGAAAAAATATTTGAAAACTTTCAACAAGCAACCAGTGGCACTTCAAGGTTATATGGAGGAACAGGTTTGGGTCTTGCTATTGTTAAACAATTGGTTGAGCCGCAAGGCGGAAGTATTCACGTAAAAAGTAAAGTTGATGAAGGTTCAACTTTTAGTTTCATTTTAACTTTCCAAAAAACAAAAGCTGAAGCTGAATTAGATGCTGAAATTGTGGAGTTGGATACAGAAATTAAAAATATAAGAATATTGGTGGTGGAAGACATTCCACTTAATCAATTACTGATGAAAACACTGTTAGATGATTTTGGATTTGAACGTGATATTGCCGGTAACGGGAAAATAGCAATAGAGAAGCTAAAAATCAAATCGTATGATATTATTTTAATGGATTTGCAAATGCCCGAAATGAACGGCTTTGAAGCTACAGAGTACATTCGCAATACCATGAATTCTAAAATCCCCATTATCGCATTAACGGCCGATGTAACTACGGTTGATTTAGCAAAATGTAAAGCGGTAGGTATGAATGATTACATCGCAAAACCTGTTGATGAAAGATTATTGTATAGTAAAATAATTGGCTTGGTAAAGAAACCCGCACCTCTAAAACCTATTGGAGTTAAGGAGTCGGTAAGCGATCTAAATAAAAAAATGAAATGCATCGATTTGCATTATTTAAATCATCGCACAAAATCTAATCCAAAATTAATGATGGAAATGATTTCGCTTTACTTGGCGCAAACTCCGCCTTTAATCGGCACAATGAAAAAAAGTTTGTTGGATAAAGATTGGAATTCGTTGCACGCGGCAGTACACAAAATGATTCCATCCTTTTCAATAATGGGCATAAGCACAGATTTTGAAAATATGGCTAAAAAAGTTTCTGAATACGCAAGCACGCAACAGCAAACACATGAAATACATAACATGGTTTTACAGCTTGAAAATGTTTGTGCCCAGGCATGTAAAGAATTAGAAGAAGAGTTTAATACAATTAAGAATACTGAATTATGAAAAGCGAAAAAATAAAATTGTTTCTGGTAGATGATGATGCCGTGTTTTTAAAATCGTTGGAAATTGAATTTCTACAGCACGCTGATTTTGTAATTGAAACCTTTGCAACAGGCGAGCTTTGTCTGAAGAGTTTATCTCACAGCCCGGATATAATTATTTTAGATTACCATTTAGATGGTATTGATAAAAACGCAATGAATGGAATGGAAACATTGGATAAAATAAAAGCTGTTAACCCCGATATACCTGTTGTGATGCTTTCCTCACAAGATAAAATTGATGTGGCCATAAACTGTATGCATCACCGTGCTTTTGATTATGTAGTAAAAAGTGAAACTGCTTTCGTGCGTTTACAAAAAATCATCACTACCATTTTCCGTTACAAAAAAATGGAAAAGGAATTGAAGTGGTATATGGAGCGAATGTAAAATAGGGCACACCTGCGTGCTGCAAATAAAATTGAATATCATTTAAGGAACTAAAATTAGTATGAACTCTGAACAAATTCCGCCTATTAAAGTCCTTCTTGCAGATGATGATACAGACGACCGCACATTCTTTGCTAAAGCATTAAAAGAAATACCGATAAAAAGTCACCTTACAACAGTTCATGATGGGGAACAACTCATGAATTACTTAACGGAGAATTTAGAAAATCTTCCTGATATTCTTTTTCTCGATCTTAGTATGCCTCGTAAAACAGGGTTTGAATGTTTAAGCGAAATAAAAGAACATGAAAAATTGAAAGATCTGCCGGTACTCGTGTTTACAACATCTTTCAGTAGAGGTATTGATTTCGAGCAGAGTTTGATAAACACCCTCTCTACGATAGGAGCAGAGGAATATATTCGTAAGCCCGGCAATTTTGAACAACTAAAACAGATTATTCATAAAGCACTTATCAATGTAACAAAAAAAATGTGCTAAGCTTAACATAGTAATATTTAACGTTAATAAGTAAAATTTTAAAATAAATAACAGATGAAATCAAATCAACTGAATATCCTTCTTGCAGACGACGATCAAGACGACTGTCAGTTTTTTAAAACAGCAGTACAAGAATTGCTGCCATCTACAAACCTTAAGGCTGTACATGATGGAGAACAACTTATGAAATATCTTACCGCTGAAACAAATGCACTTCCTCATGTTCTTTTCCTCGATCTCAATATGCCGCGTAAAAACGGATTTGAATGCTTATCAGAAATAAAACAGAATGAAAAGTTGAAAAACCTTCCTGTAATAATGTTTTCTACTTCCTTTGAGCAAGAGGTTGTGAATCAACTTTATCAAAACGGCGCTCAATATTTTATTCGTAAACCTTCAGAATTTTCTAAATTCAAAAAAATAATTCAGCAAACGCTTACTATTATTGCGAAGGAAAACATTTTACAACCAACCAGAGAAAATTTTGTTCTTGCAGTAGAAAATTAAAACACCCTCAGGAATTAAATAAAATGGAAAAAACAAAAATTCAAAAATCCAGGTACGCCCGAACTTTGATCGAAGCAAGTTTAGATCCGCTTGTTACCATTGGCATAGATGGAAAGATAACAGATGTGAACGATGCATTGATTAGAATTACAGGTATATCGCGAGAAGGTCTTATAGAATCCGACTTCTCAACGAATTTTACAGAGCCGGAAAAAGCCAGAGAAGCTTATCTGAAGGTTATTGAAAAAGGATTTGTTACAGATTATCCGCTAACAATAAAACATAATAGTGGAAAATTTGCGGATGTCTTATATAACGCTTCAGTTTATAAGGATGATAAAGGCGTTATTCATGGTGTTTTTGCAGCAGTTCGTGACGTTACCACGCAAAAACAAGCATCCCAGTTAGTTATTGTTAATGCAGAACTTGCTTTTCAAAATGACGAGAAAGAGAAACGTGCAGCGGAGTTAGATGTTGCCAATAAAGAGCTCCTCTTTCAAAACGACGAGAAAGAGAAACGTGCAGCGG